>FWPV01001508.1_pt1 | contig 63723 bp, 45 predicted proteins | sample 2228371 | NCBI WGS metagenome assembly FWPV01 (sample SAMEA103939776, study PRJEB20133) | metagenome
GCCCTGTCGCCAAGCATCCTGCTGGCGCTGCGGGCACACGGGGTGCCGGTGGTACAGACCCTGCACGACTACCGGCTGATCTGCCCGGTCAACTCGTTCCTCTCTGGCAATCAGATCTGCGAGGCGTGCAAGGGCAAGCGATTTTATAACTGCACCCGGCGCCGCTGCGCCCGCGGCCGTTCGCTCGCCAAAAGCATGATCTTCAGCCTGGGTGCTTATGTAGCCGATTACCTCTACCGCTACGATAGCCTGATCGCCGCCTACATCGCCCCCGGCGAGTTCCTGCGGCAGAAGATGATCGAGTTCGGTTACGCGCCGGACAAGATCATCACGGTGCACAACGCCTACCTGGGGCACACCGATCCCCCCCGGGACCTGCCGCGTGCACATATCCTTTACGTGGGGCGACTGGCCCATGAAAAAGGGGTAGATCTGTTGATACGCGCCGTGGCCGGACTGGAGGTGCCCGTTGTCATCGCCGGCGATGGCCCCGAACGACCGGCGTTGGAATCGCTGGCGAAAGAGTTGGACGCGCGCAACGTCCGGTTTGTCGGCTTTCAGCCGCCAGCGGTCATCGCCGACCTCTATGACCGGGCGCTGGTCACGGTCCTCCCGTCTCGCTGGTACGAGAACGGCCCCCTGGTCATCCTGGAATCATACGCCCAGGCGACGCCGGTGGTCGGAGCGAACATCGGAGCCATCCCCGAATTCGTGGTAGAGGGGCAGACCGGGTTCCTGTTCCGGGCGAACGACGCGGATGAATTGCGCGTCGTCCTGCAACGCTGCACGGCGGACCGAGAGGGGCTGGCTCGAATGGGACATATGGCCCGGCAGCGGGTGCTCGTCGAATATTCGCCAGAACGATATGTGCGGCAATTGGAGAGCGTCCTGGAAGGAGTGTTGTCGTGAGCGATCTGGCCTGTTGTGATGTGCCCGTGGTGATCCTGTGCGGGGGCAAGGGCACCCGCATCCGCGATGCTGGCGACCTGCGCCCCAAGCCCATGCTGGACATCGGGGGCCGGCCGATCTTGTGGCACATCATGCGCATCTATGCCCACTATGGGTTCAAGAACTTTGTGCTGGCGTTGGGCTACCTGGGCGATCAGATCAAGCATTTCGTCCTCAATTACAAGGCTTATACGAGTGACTTTACCGTGACCCTGGGCGATCATAACTCGATCCGGTTTCACAATCACACTGAAGCAGATGATTGGCGCGTGACCTGCGTGGATACCGGCCCGGACACGATGACCGGGGGGCGCGTATGGCGCGTGCGGCACTGCATCCACACCGATCATTTCCTCCTGACCTATGGGGACGGGGTTTCTACTGTGGACATTTCGCAGCTCGTGCGCTTTCACCTGTCCCACGGCAAGATCGGGACTGTCACCGGCGTGCACCCGCCCGGGCGATTTGGCGACTTGCTCGTAGAACAGGATCGGGTGGTGGACTTTAGCGAGAAGCGCCAGACCACAGAGGGCTTTATCAACGGCGGGTTCTTTGTCTTTCAACGCGAGTTCCTGGATAAATACCTGGACGATAGAGAAGATCTCATCCTGGAGCGCGAGCCGTTGGAGCGTCTGGCCCGGGATGGTCAACTGATGGTCTACAAACACCGGGGGTTCTGGCAATGCATGGATACCTTCCGCGATTACCAGACCTTGAACCGGCTCTGGGATGAGGGACAGGCCCCGTGGAAGGTGTGGTCCTGAGGAGTGACCGTGAGTAACAGCCTGTTTTGGTTGGACCGTTCTGTCCTCGTCACCGGGGCCACCGGTCTGGTCGGTTCGTGGGTGGTGAAGGCCCTGCTGGCCCGGCAAGCCAACGTGGTGGCCCTGATGCGGGACTGGGTGCCCACCTGCGAGCTGGTCCGCAGCGGGGTCCTGGGGCGCATCAGCGCGGTGCGCGGAGATGTGCGTGACCATGACCTGCTGGAGCGCATCGTCGCCGAGTACGAGGTTGCCACGGTGATCCACCTGGCTGCGCAGACTATCGTCGGCATCGCCCATCGCGCGCCGCTCTCCACCTTTGAGACCAACATCATGGGGACCTGGAACCTGCTAGAGGCCTGTCGGCGTGTGGGTGGCGTGGGGCAGATCATCGTCGCCAGCTCCGACAAGGCCTACGGCGAGCAGGCCGCGTTGCCATACGATGAGGCTACCCCATTGCAGGGCCGGCACCCTTATGATGTAAGCAAATCGTGCGCAGACCTGCTTGCGCAATGCTACTATCACAGCTATGGGACGCCGGTGGTCATCACCCGGTGCGGCAACTTTTACGGCGGCGGCGACCTGAACTGGAACCGGATCGTCCCGGGAACGATACGATCCGTATTGCGCGGCCAACGGCCGATCATTCGCTCGGACGGAACGCTCGTGCGGGACTATTTCTACGTGGAAGATGGCGCGGCCAGCTATCTGCTCCTGGCCGAGGCGCTGGGCCAAGACCCATCGTTGGCCGGGGAGGCATTCAATTTCTCCAACGAATCGCCGGTGACCGTGCTGGAACTGGTGGGACAGATCCTGACGCTCATGGATGCGCAACATCTGGAGCCGATCGTCGAGAGCCGACCGCTCCGGGAGATCTCCCACCAGTATCTTTCGGCGCGCAAGGCCCGGGAGCGGTTGGGCTGGTCGCCCCAGTTCGACCTGCAAACCGGCTTGCAGAGAACTATTGCCTGGTACCGCGATTACTTTGCAGAACATCCGGAGGCCATACATGATTGATGGGGTGGTCGTCGTTCCCAGACGTCAGATACTCGACGAGCGCGGGGCGATCTATCATTTCCTGCGCAACGATGATCCCGAGTTCCAGCAGTTTGGCGAGGTGTATTTTTCCTGGGTCTACCCGGGGGTCATCAAGGGCTGGCACATCCACAAGAGGATGACGCTGAACTACATCGTGCCGGTGGGTCGTATCAAGTTGGTCCTCTACGATGAGCGCCCCGATTCCCCCACGAAGGGCGAGCTCCAGGAGATCTACCTGGGCGAGGGCAACTACCAGCTCGTGCAGGTGCCCCCTATGGTCTGGAACGGGTTCAAGGGGATCGGTACTCAGCCGGCGATGGTCGTCAACTGCGCCACCCTCCCCCACGATCCCGACGAGATCGCGCGGCGCGATCCGTTTACGCCTGAAATTCCCTATGACTGGGGGCTAAAGCATGGATAAACGGCGCACGTCTAGATGTACTACTTGCATTTTGGGACAGTTGTACCACGATCACCACACCTACATATGTTTGAGCAGGTGAGGGAACCAGCATTATGGACCCCCTTCTTGTTGAATACCTGATCTGTCCCTGTTGTAAACAAGGCAGCTTTGAACTCTCTGTTGAGGAGACATTTTATCCAGACGGGGACCCGGCGAACAGAGCGCAGGTTGCCTGGGGGACGCTTGTCTGTTCCCAATGTGGACAAACCTTCCCGATCATAGAGGGGATTCCACGGCTCCTGACAAGTGAAATGCTGAGCGAGTACGATGGTACCGCAAGCGTCTTCGCCTCGACCGACAAGTTGCCATGGGCGCAGCCCCTATCAGCCGATAAGTCTAAGGAAGTGATGCGAATGCTTTTTATCGAGGGGGATCCGAATGTAGATGGTTCTCGCTCTGTCGATCCGGGTAGTGAGGAGTGGGTTGCGAGACTCACGGAGTACTGGATAGATGGTTGTGAACGATCTGCTCAGAAATATGTTCGGGTTCTTGGTGATTCGGGTATTGAACGCTGTAATTCAATACTGGACATTGGTGGCGGTGGAGGGGGCACAGCCCACGTTCTCGGACAGGCCTTGCGGGCTGAGATTGTTGTGGTGCTTGATTTGGAACTACGTTACCTCAGGATGGCGAAGACACGGTCCCCTGTCATCCAGGCGGTGCAATCTAATGCTACATGTTTACCATTCAAGTCAAAAGCCTTCTCCCTTGTGGTAAGCTTTGGCCTGATGGAGCACGTGCCGTGGCGGCCTTTTCTACAAGAGCTTGCCCGCGTTACTGGCAAGACGGCTTATTTGGTCTATGGTCCCAACCGAATGTTTCCATACGATGGACACCTCCATGCTCCTCTTGTGACCTGGATGCCTAGACCGGTTGCCCTCAAGTTTGCGTATTTGTGGAATCAACTATTGGGTATTGGTTGGTACTCGAGAGATACGCTGGCACGCATTAGCGATACGCTACACTACGTTGCCAGATATCAGGTAGAGCGCACGCTGACAGAGGTGAACTTACAGCACGCTAATGTCTTCGAGAAGTTTATCGAAGCTACAATAACATCGGACTATCATCTCGATCCCACAACGGATTTTATGCTGAGGTTAGTGGATAACAAAGGTATTAGGAAGATGGTGATCACGGCGCTAATGGTCTTGGGCTGTGAGCCTCTCTGTCACTTCTTATGCTGGCCTACTGAAAGTCAGAACGCCCACCACGGCTGAGATCCGGCTCTCGGCAATGACCAAGAATATGCCTTTGCTCAGCGGACAAAAGCGGTATAATAATCGTTGTGGCTTAGGAATCCTCGCCGGCCAGGATTTGCGTTATGGCTGATCTAGCAGTTGTTGCAGGAGCTGGTGGATTTATCGGCCGACACCTGGCTCGTCACCTGTTGGACATGGGCATGGATGTGTTGGGTCTGGACTGCCGGCCGTTCGCATCACCCAGGGTGCAATGCAAAGTCCTCGACCTCACCGCTCGCCGGGCCGTGCTCGATGCGCTCAAGGGGGTGCACCCCCGCTGGGTGTTCAACCTGACCGGCGTGATCGATCACACGATCCGTTGGCCGGATCAACGAGCGATCATGGATCAGCACCTGCTATCGGTGCTCAACCTGGTGGAGGCGCTGGACGAACACCCACCGGCGGCCTTTGTGAACATCGGCAGCAGCGATGAGTATGGCGACGGCCCGGTCCCGCAGAGCGAAGACCTGCGCGAACGTCCCATTGCCCCGTACTCGGCGGCCAAGGTAGCGGCCACCCACTACCTGCAGATGTGGCACCGGCGGACCGGGTTCCCGGCGGTCGTGGCGCGCTTCTTCCTGGTCTACGGGCCGGGGCAGGACACGCGGCGGCTGATCCCCTGGGCCTGCACAACGCTGTTGCAAGGCGAGACCATGGAGGCGACGGAGGGCTTGCAAAAGCGGGATTTTCTCTACGTGCAGGATGCGGTGGAGGCGCTCGTAACGCTGGCTGCCACGCCGGCCGCGCGAGGCGGCGTCTTTAACGTGGCCTCGGGCCAGCCGGTCACAGTGCGCCAGGTTCTGGAGACGATCCAATGCCTGGTGGGTCGCGGTTCGATCCACTTTGGCGCGCATCCCATGCGCTCCGGCGAGATCATGGAGCTTTACGCGGATGTGTCGCGCATCCGACAGGTCACCGGCTGGCGACCACGGGTTGAGCTGGAGGACGGCCTGCGGCGCACCGTTGATTTCTATCGGGCGCAGATCGATGCTGGACCGGGATAGCGCGTCGCGACAGCCCCATCGTTCACCCGGGATGCCGGAGATGATTATGAAGCAAGACGAGCCGCCCTCCCATCACATGAGACCGCGGAAACCACGCCTGCTGTGGGTCGGTCCGCTCCGAACGGCAGGGGGTATCACGGTGATCACCAAGCGGTTCATCAGCGATCCCGAAGTACAACGGCGCTATCAGGTCAAGATCCAGGATCAGGGGTACCTGGGCCGGTGGAACTTTGTTCGCATCCTGAGTCCGCTAAAGGTGCCCATTGGCGTTGCGTTGATCCTTTGGAACATGGTGACTTTTCGACCCGCTATCGTCCACGTGCACACGTCATACCGGGGTGGGTTTCTTCGGGACGGGCTGATCGCCCTGATCGCCAGGGGGCTGGGGGCCAAAGTCGCCATGACATTCCATTCGGGATGGAAAACGCTCCCGCAACTCTACTACGAAGGCGCAGGGTGGCTCAAACAGCTCTCGCGATGGGTGATCCCCAGGGTGGATGCCCTGGTGGCCAATGGGCCAAGCTATGAGGCCTTCCTGCGCGCCGAGTTCGATCATCAGAATATCCATGTCATGCCCAACCCGGTCACGGATGAGCAAATCCCTGCTTCTATGCCCGAGTACACAAGCCGCGAACGGGTCGTCTTCTTTGCTGGCTTCCTTGACCCGCGCAAGGGGGTGCTCGAATTGATCAAAGCGGCGGAGAAGGTTCCCGATGCCCGATTCATCATCTACGGTGAGGCGCAGACCCTCAAAGACAGAGAAAAGTTCCGCGCCACTTTGGATGCTTGCCGGGCCAAAGACCGGATTCAAGTGGATATCGGTTATGGGGTGGACAAGGTGTTCAAGTACATGGAGGAAGCCCGCTTGCTGGCCTTGCCCTCCTGGGGTGAAAGCATGCCCTTGATCCTGGAAGAGGCCATGCTCTGTGGCCTGCCCGTCGTCACAACCCCTGTTGGTGTCATTGCCGATTACGTACAGGACGGTGTGCATGGCTATCTGATCGAGCCGGGGGATGTGGACGCGCTCGCGCAAGCGATCAACCGGATATTGGACGATCCCCAGCGGGCATTGGAGATGTCGGCGCGTAACCGCGTGGACGGACGGCAATTCCTGAGGAGCGAGGTTCACGCCAGGCTGTTCAGGATGTACGACCAGCTTTTGAGATGAGGGATATGGTGCACGTCCCGCTCTCCGTCATCGTACTGACATTCAACGAAGAGCTCAATCTGCCCACGGCCCTGGAGAGCGTCTGTGGGTGGGCAGATCAAGTAGTGGTCGTGGACTCGCTCAGCACCGATGGAACGCGCGATATCGCTGCGCGATATGGAGTACCCGTTGTTGATTATACGATCACTCCTTTCTATATCGCGCAGAAGCGGAACTGGGCGTTGGAGAACAGCGGTGTGGAAGCGGAATGGGTGCTCTTCTTGGATGCGGATGAAGTGGCCACCCCAGAGTTCAAAAAGCGGATCGCCGAGACGTTGCAGAATGTGCCTGAAGAGATCACTGCTTTTCAACTCACGCCCAAGTTCATGTTCATGGGACGCTGGCTGAGGCATTGCCTGGGCTATCCGAACTGGCATGATCGTCTGGTGCGGCATGGGCGCGCGCGATTCGCCGGCGGGATGTGGGAATATTTTGTCACCGATGGACAGGTAGCCCAAATCCACGAGCCGTATCTGCACTTTGGTCTGAACAAAGGGTTTGCTGACTGGATAGCGAAGCACAATTGGTACTCGGATATTGACGCGCACGATTGTCTGGCTACCCTTGACGGTGACCACGCTGCGCCGCAAGACACGCACTTTGAGCGCACCCGGCGCAAGAGGCGCTTGAGAGACCTTGCCGCACGCTTCTGGCCCCTGCGACCAGTGGCTCGTTTCATGTACATGTACTTCCTGAGATTGGGGTTTCTGGATGGCATCCCTGGCCTTCTGTATTGCCTGATGATGGCGCTCTACGAGTATATGGTGGTGTTGAAGGTGCTGGAATTGAAGCGGCGGCGTGCCGGCCTTCCCTTGTAGCATGGCAAAGATCGCTTCTTCCTGGATAACTTGGCCTGGGACTCCGGTTCCTACGCTCGATGTTGGATTCGTTCGGAGTTGGTTCTGGTCACTTGATCCTTATCTCTCAGAATGCGGATTGGAGTTAGGAGATGAATTGGAGTAAACGAAAAGTCCTGGTCACCGGCGGCGCCTCTTTCATCGGTTCCCACCTGGTGGATGCCCTGGTGGCGCGCGGCGCAGCCGTGCGCGTGGTAGACGACCTGAGCAGCGGCCATCTGGAGCACATCCAGGAGCACATCGACGCCGGCCGCATCGAGTTCGTCCATGCCGATTTGCGCGAGCCGGGCGTGGCTCGCCAGGCCATGTGGGATATAGACGTGGTCTTTCACCTGGCCGCCGACCACGGCGGGCGCGGCTATGTGGACCTGCACCAGGCCGGGCCGGCCTCCAACCTGTTCCTGGATGGCCTGGTCTTCTGGGAGGCCCATCGCGCGGGCGTGGACCAGATCGTGTTCGCCTCCTCGGGCTGCGTCTACCCCAACTTCTTGCAGAGCAACCCCCAGGAGGAGGTCTACCTCACGGAAGACCTGGTCCGGCCGCCCTACGACGCCGACAACCTGTACGGCTGGGCCAAGCTCATGGGAGAGTTGACCCTCAAGGCGTATCATAAAGAGTACGGCATCAAGACGGCCTCGTGTCGGTACTTTACGGTGTATGGTCCCCGGGGTGTGGAGAACCACGCCGTCATCGCCCTGATCGCCAAGGCCTTCATCGGCCAGGACCCCTTTGAGGTGTGGGGCGACGGCACGCAGGTGCGCAACTGGACCTATATTGACGACATCGTGCGCGGCACCATCCTGGCGGCGGAACGGATTCACGATGGCACCGCCGTCAACCTGGGCACCATGGAGCGGGTGCGGGTCATTGACGCGGTCAGGATGGTGCTGGAGTACACCGGCCACCAGGCCGCGATCCGGTTCCTGCCGGACATGCCCACCGGCCCCTTGAACCGTGTAGCCGACAACGCCCTGGCCAAAAAGCTCCTGGGCTGGGCGCCGCAGGTCCCCTTCCGCGAGGGGCTCCGGCGCACCGTGGACTGGTACTTGGCCACCAAGGACCGCGAGCAGGTGCGGCGGATCCTGAGCCGGATGCTCACGGAGCGGTAGGGAATGCGCATCTTGCTGCTCTCCACCTATTTCCAGCCGGACATCGCCTCCACCGGCGTGTTGATGACCCAGTTGGCCGAGGAACTGGCTGCACTGGGCCATCAGATCACCGTGGTCACCAGCCTGCCCCACTATGCCACCAACCGCATCTGGGATGAGTACCGGGGCCGGTTGTTCGTCCGGGAACAGCGGGGGGACCTGGACGTGCGCCGCGTCTACCTGTACGTGCCCCAGCGCAAGGAGAGCCTGTTCGGGCGCTTGCTCAACTATGCCAGCTTTAACCTGCTGTCTACTCTGGCGGGTGCGCTGGCCGGTCCGCACGACGTGATCCTGGCCCCGTCGCCGCCACTCACCAACGGCGTGGCTGCGTACCTGATCGGCCGGCTGCGCGGCGCGCCCTTTGTCTACAACGTGCAGGACATCTATCCGGACATCGCCATCCGCATGGGCGTGCTGACCAATCCGCGCGTCATCGCCTTCTTCCGGGCACTGGAGCGGTTCGTCTACCGCCAGGCGGCGGCCGTGAGCGTGATCTCGGACGACTTCCGGCGCAACCTGTTGGCCAAGGGGGTGCCGGCAGACAAGGTCCACGTGATCCCCAACTTTGTGGACACGGGCTTTGTCTCGCCGCGCCCGCGTCACAACGGCTTCAGCGCGGCGCAGGGGCTGGACGACCGGTTCGTGGTGCTCTTTGCCGGGAACGTGGGGCTTTCCCAGGGGTTGGAGCGCGTGCTGGAAACAGCCGCCTTGCTGACCGACCTGCCGGACGTGCTGTTCCTCATCGTGGGCAACGGGGCGGCCAAGGCGGATCTGGTCGAGCGCGCCAAACAGATGAACCTGACCAACGTCCGGTTCCTGCCCTTCCAGCCTCACGAGGCCGTGCCCGAGATGTACGCCTCGGCCGACGTGTGCCTGGTGCCGCTGCGTCACGGGTTCACGCAGGAGTCGGTGCCGTGCAAGGTCTTTACCATCCTGGGGGCCGCCCGGCCGCTGATCGCGTCGGTGGACCCGGGCAGCGACACGTGGGATTTCGTACAGGATGCCGGCTGTGGCCTGTGCATCCCGCCGGAGGACCCACCGGCCCTGGCGGCTGCCATTCGCTCTCTATACGCGGATCGAACGGCCGGCCAGCGGATGGGCGTCCGGGGGCACGAGTACGTGCTGGCCCAGTATACACGTGAGGCGGTGGCCCGGCAGTACGCCGAGTTGTTAGAGCGCGTGGCAGCCCGGCACGGCTGAAAGGGGACAGAGGGGGCAGAGGGGACAGAAGGGACAGAGGGAGCAAGGGGAAAGGGAGGGGTTGATGGAGCAAAAGGAACAGCGGAGATGGCAGCAGAAGAAGGGGCAGAAAGGGTATCACAAGCTGTTGGCCTGGCAGCGGGCGCACGAATTGGTGTTGATAGTTTATGAATTGAGCAAGTCGTTTCCTCGTGAGGAAACGTATGGACTGAGGAAGCAGTGGCGCGATGCGGCCGTGTCGGTGCCGGCCAATATCGCGGAAGGGTATGGCCGCAATTCTGATCGCCAATACCTCTATCACCTGAACGTGGCTTGGGGCTCGCTGGCAGAGGTCGAATACTACGCTGAACTCGCTCTCGATCTAGAGTACATCACAGACCAGCAATATACTCAGGTCGAGGCACTACGCAGCGAAACTGCATATCTGCTATACAAGCTTATCCAGTCCATTGCGGAGCGAACAGGAAAGCAACCAGAGGGAAAAGCGACTCCCCGGACCTCGCCAAGCAGTGTCAGAGAATCCGGCGTTGTCTACAATGTCGAAAGGGGATTTGATCTCACCATGCTGGATTTCATCTATCCATCTCTCCAGGCCCCTTCTGCGCCTTTTGGCCCCTCTGCCCCCTCTGTTCCCTTTGACCCGACCGGCTCCTTGGGCTACGAGTGAACCCTCTGCAAGACGGGAGTACTCTCATCGACCTGTCCATCTGCATCGTCAGCTATCATAGCCGCGACATGCTCCGGGGCTGTCTGGAATCATTGCGTGGGCAACCCAACGCCCCGACGCTCGAGATCATCGTCGTGGATAATGCCTCGGCCGACGGCAGTGCGGCAATGGTGCGTCAGGAGTTCCCGGAGGCCCGGCTCATCGCCAACACCTGCAACGTTGGGTTCTCTCGGGCCAACAACCAGGCCCTCCGCGCCAGCCGGGGCCGCTATGTCCTGTGGCTCAACCCCGACACCATTGTTCCGCCCGGTGCGCTTCCGGCCATGATTGCCTACATGGACACCCATCCCCAGGTGGGCATCCTCAGCCCCCGGCTCCTCAACCGCGATGGCACGTTACAGCAGCAGTGCCGACGAGGTTTCCCGACGCTGTGGAACACGTTCTGCTACTTCACCGGCCTGGGCCGGCTCTTCCCCCATCACCCGCGCTTCGCCGGCTACCTGTTGTCCTATCTGGACGAGCGACAGCCCCACGAGGTGGACGCGGTCTCTGGCTCCTGCCTTCTGGCCCGCCGTGAGGTCATGGCCGACATCGGCCTGTTGGATGAGGATTATTTCCTGTATGGCAGCGACCTGGACTGGTGTCTGCGGGCTAGACAGGCCGGCTGGCCGGTGGTATACTACCCCGGAGCCGAGGTGATCCACTATGGTGGGCAAGGGGGGACCACGGCCAATCTCTACTGGGCCATCTACGAGTTTCATCATGCTATGTGGCTGTTCTACCGGAAGCACTATGCAATGCGCTACCCCCGGTTCGTGACGTGGCTGGTCGGGGCAGCCATTGTGCTCAAACAAGGTCTGACCGTGGCCCAGAACCTCGTTCGCCGACACAAAGCCGTTGGGTCGAGAAAACCATGATGACTTCTCACTTCACGGCCTTGCAAACCGACGCCGGGCTGATGGCGCTCATGGCCTGCGTCAGCGGTGCGCCCCGGGAGGACAAGGCTCCCTGGTTCACCCACATGACCACGGCGGATTGGCAGCGTTTCGTGAGTCTGGCCTTCGCACATCGGTTGGCCGCCCTGGCGTACCGTGAGCTGCGCGCGGCCCCTGCCGATGTCGTACCGCCGGAGGTGGTGGCGCAGTTGAAGGGGGTATACGAAAACACCCTGACCACCAATGTCCTGCTGTATGACCGGCTAAAACGCATCCTGAAAGCCTTTGCGCAGGCGGACATGCCGGTACTGCTGCTCAAGGGGGCCATCTTCGCCCAGACCCTGTATCCCAGCATCGCCACCCGGCCCATGGGCGACCTGGACCTGGTGATCCCGCCGGACAGGTTGGAGGACGCCGAAGCCATCCTGCAAGGTTTTGGCTATCGCAACCAACTCCAAAGCCCCGGCTACCGGTCGCGCGAGTTCCTGCTGCGTTATGGGGGAGAATTGGCTTACGCGCCACCCAAGTCGTGGCCCCTGGTAGAGCTGCACTGGCAGGTGCTCTTTGGCGAGTGGATGCGCCGGACCACGGCCGTGCGGGATGAGGATTTCTGGAGTCGGGCGGAGTTGGTGAATATAGATGGTATGACCGTCCGGCAACTGGCGGCTGAGGACTCGGTGCTGCATCAGATCGGCCATGTGGCCGTGCTACATGGCTTCACGGAGATGGGGCTGCGGGTCTACGTGGACCTGGACCGCACCATCCGCGTCGCCGGTGACGTGCTGGACTGGGCCAGCCTGGTCGAGCGACTCCGGCGCGTCCGGCTGATCACAGCCGCGTATTTCGTGCTAGAGTTGTGCTCTTGCCTGCTCAATACCCCGGTGCCGCCAGAGGTATTGCGGGCCGTGCAGCCTTCGGCTCTGCGGCACAGGCTGGTGGCCCGGACGCTGGACTGTCGAATGCTTGTGCAACATCGGTCCTTACGGACGGCAAGCCGCCGGCGCAAGTTCCTGCTGCAATTGCTGCTGGTGGACCGGCCACGGGATATGGTGAGCCTGCTGTTTCGCACCTTTCTTCCAGAGAGGGAGTGGATCGCCATGCGGTATGAGCTGGATGATGCATGGTCTCAATTCGTGTATCAGCTCTGGCATCCGGCTCGCGTGCTGTTACGTGGCGAGGTTTGAGCCGTCAGGTGACTGCGCAATGGCATTCACAACCGAGATCGTATAGAGGAAGATATGGCGACAACACCAACTGAGAAAGACTCTGAACGACCACGTTCGAGGGCACGGATCCCCCTGCCCAGCCTGTCTTTGGGCATCTCGGAACGGCGGCTGTTGCTGGGCGTGGTGGATTCGTTGGCGCTGAACCTCGCCCTGCTGCTGGCCTTGCTCCTGCGCCAGGAACCAGCCCTGTGGGATGAACGGGTCACTCAGGTCATCAGCCACGCCGGGTGGTTCCTGCTGTGGACCCTGCTCTGGCTGGTCGCGGCCTCTATGTTCGATGCTTACGACCTGAAGACGGCTGCGAACGCTTTCACCAGCGCCTCCGCAGTCATCAAGGCCCTGGTGGTGACGTACCTCGTATACCTGTTCATCCCCTATATCTCGCCGCCGCTGCCCATGTCTCGCCTGGCCGGGCTGCTGTTATTCCTGTTCGCCATGTGCTTCGTGGTCGCCTGGCGGATCTTCTACGCCTCGGTGTTCGTCCAGCCGGTCTTTCGGCGCCGGGCGCTCATCGTGGGCGCCGGCAAGGCCGGGACCGCGCTCGTGTGCACCTTGCAAACCGAGGCGGCCAGCGACTATCAGGTGCATGGCTTTATTGACGATGACCCGACGAAGCAGGGCACATCGGTGGCCGGGGTCCCGGTCCTGGGGACCAGCCAGGAGTTGCTATCCATTGCTCAACGCGAGGAGGTGAGCGACGTCATCCTCGCGGTCACGCACGTGCACACGATGAACGAGCCGCTGTTCCGGGCGGTGATGGATTGCCACGAGCAAGGCATCCACGTGACGACCATGCCAGACGTATACGAAAGCGTCTCCGGGCGGGTAGCGGTGGAACATATCGGCCGCCGTCTCCACCTGGTCCTGCCGCTGCACTCTTCCACGCAGCGCATCTACGAGGTGCTGAAACGACTCCTCGATGTGGTACTCGCTTCTCTCGGCCTGGCGGCATTCGTGGCTTGCCTGCCGTTCATCATCGTGGCGACCAAGCTGGATAGCCGGGGACCGGTGTTCTACGTCCAGGAGCGCGTGGGGCAAGGCGGCCGGATATTCCGAGTGATCAAGCTGCGGTCCATGGTGGAAGGCGCCGAGCCAAACGGACAGGCGGTGTGGGCGACAGGGAACGATACACGGATCACCCGTGTGGGCAAATTCATGCGCCGCACGCGCCTGGATGAGGTTCCGCAACTGGTGAACGTCCTGAAAGGCGAGATGAGCCTCGTCGGACCCCGGCCGGAGCGCCCGCAGTTCGTGGCTGAATTGGCCGAACAGATCCCGTTCTATCGGGCGCGGCACGCGGTCAAGCCCGGCCTCACCGGCTGGGCCCAGGTGAAATACCGTTACGGGAGCAGCGTGGAGGATGCGCTGATCAAACTCCAGTATGATCTCTACTACATCAAGCACCGCTCCCTCTACCTGGACCTGCTGATATTGGCCAAGACCATCCTGGTGATGGTGAGCTTCAAAGGCACGTGAGCCACACCAGCTTGACAGCCCCGGCAAACTGCGGTATCATAGCCCCATCAAGCCCTGAGGAGACCAGGGAATGCCCAGGGATGCACGGATGGAGAAAGACCAATGGCAACCCATGAAGCGCCGGTGATCGCCCGGCAAAGGCCCATGACTCCGCCCCGGCCACGCCCGTCGGTCAAGCTGCCCCCCTTGTCCAGCGGCGACCGCCTGACCCGCGCCGAGTTCGAGCGGCGCTACCGGGCCATGCCCCACGTTAAAAAGGCCGAGCTGATCGAAGGAGTGGTCTATATGCCGTCACCTGTAAGCGCCAGTCATAGTCAGGCCCATGGAGACGTCATGAGTTGGTTGGGGGTCTATCGCATGGCTACCCCCGGCGTCGCACTTCATGATAATGCCACCGTTCGCCTGGACACTGACAACGAGGTTCAGCCCGATGCGCTGCTTCGTTTGACGAGGGGTGGGCGGTCGCAGATCAGTGCCGATAACTACCTGACCGGCGCGCCGGAGTTGATTGTAGAGGTAGCAGGGAGTAGCGCGGCGATTGACTTGCACGACAAGCTGCGGGTCTACCGGCGCAACGGGGTACAGGAATACGTGGTGTGGCAGATCTACGACGAGCGGATAGACTGGTTCACCCTCCAAGAAGGCCAGTACGTGCCGCTCCCTGCGGGGCCAGATGAGACCGGCGTGATCCGCAGCCAGGTCTTCCCAGGGCTGTGGCTGGACGTGCCGGCGCTGCTGGCCGGTGACCTGGCCCAGGTGCTGGCGGTGCTGCAACAGGGTCTGGCCTCGGAAGAACACGCTGCCTTTGTGACGCGACTGACAGACCTGCAGCCCCTGGAGGTGTACCGATGATCGAACTGGCTGCCCCAGACGTGCAAGCCGAGCCGATTTGGGACATAGTGGCTCAGGAACTGCAACTCTCGGAACAGGACTTGCTGAAGCAAGGCATCCGCTCCCTGTTGGAGCGCCGTTTGAGAGAGATCAAGGCGCAGATATTCGAGATCAGGAGCCGCTATGGCGTCTCTTCCGTGGAGGATATGGAAACACGATACCGCGAGGGTACATTAGAAGAAGCGGATTCGTGGCACGATTGGCAACGCCTGGATCACCTGGAATACAAGCGGGACCGGTTGTTGCAGCTTCTTGAGATCATGCGATGAGCTTGGTGAATGCAAGCCGGCTGTGCGAGATCGCGCTGCCAGAACCCTGAACAAGCCCTGCGTGAGTTTCTCGCTTTTGTGCGCGAGAGAATAACCTGCCGATGAAAAAGATCGCAGCCCCAGGCCCCCAAACCTCGCTGCTCCGCTTTGCCACCATCGCCGTGTTCACCCTGGCGGCCTTGTTCGCCCTGTCGTTCCTGCAAAAGGCGGTGGAGAGCCAGCGGGCCGAGGCCCAGGCCGCCGCCTTGCGCCAGGAGATCGCCGCCATCGAGCGGGCCAACGCGGACCTGGAGACGCGCATCGCCACCATGAAGACGGATGCCTACGTGGAGCGCGTGGCCCGCGAGGAGCTTAACCTGGTGCGCCCGGGCGAGACCGCCTATGTCGTCGTGCCGGTGGGGCCGCAACCAACCCCGGCCAAGCCGGACGTGGCCGGTGCGCCCGCTCGTTCCCTCCCCGATAGTCGCCCCCCGTGGATGCAGTGGTGGGACCTGTTCTTTGGCGCGCCATAAAGCCCGGCCTTTCACCCCCACGAGGGCACAGCGCACTCGCCGTGCCCTCGTGATCGCTCTACAGCCATTGGGAGGTATATCATGGAGACCATCTTCCGTTCTCACCGGCTGGGCCTGTCCCTGGGCGTGTTGGCCCTGCTCATCGTCCTGGGCCTGGCCCTGCACCTGAGCGCGATCCCGGCGCGGGCGCAAGGGCCGCTTTTGATCGAGAACTTTGACTATGGCGGGACGGCCGGCAACCTGACCACGGTCAGCGGCGGAAACTGGGCCGCCCATTCCGGCACGGGCTACCCGGTTCAGTATATCATTACCAGCCTATCCATGCCTGGATATGGCTCATCGGGCGTCGGCGGCGCAGCCACGTTTGCCAACGGCAGCGGATCGCGCGAAGACGTCAATCGCACGTTCGTCACCCAAAGCTCGGGCGTCGTGTACTATGCGGCCCTGGTGAAGCTGTCTGCGGCGGATACTACCGGTAACTATTTCCTGCACCTCAAAGATGCCACGACCGGCTTTCGAGCGCGCATCTTTGCCCGGGATAGCGGGAGCGGCCAGCTACGCTTCGGGTTCAGCAATACCAGCACGGGGGCTTATGCCACTGACGATTTTGCCTACAATACCACATACCTGCTCGTAGCCAAGTTTGACACGACGAATGGCAATGCGGCCCTATATGTTTTGGATGCCTATAGCGCCACCGAGCCGGATACTCCGTTGCTGACAGCGACCGGCACTGGCCTGGGCATCCAAGCTATTGCCATCCGGCAAGATGCTGGTGCGCTAACTGGCGTCATAGACGGCATCCGCGTCGCCAACACCTGGGCCGACGCCGTGGGCAGCGCGCCGGCATTCTCGATCACCAAGTCTCCTTCCGCCGCCATGGTGCAGACCCATGCGGTGCTGACCTACACCATCCGGGTGGAGAACACCGGGGTGATCACCACGGCCACCAACGTGGTCATCACCGACGCGCTCCCGGCCGGCACCACCTGGGCCTGGGGCGGCAGCTATGCCGATGGCATCGTCAGCTTTACCACGCCCTCCACCATCGGCGTGGGCAGCGCCATCAGCGTCACCTTCGCCGTCACCGTGGACGCCCCCATGGGCGCGACCATCGTGAACGATTCGTATGGCGTTCGCTGTGCCGAGGTGCCCACCCCCACCCTGGGCGCGCCGGTCACCGTGACCGTATCGGCCCTGGACCTGGTGGTGAGCAAGGCCGGCCCCCAGATCGCCTTCGCCGGCGAGTCGCTGGTCTACACCATCACCATCCAGAACCAGGGCGTGACCACGGCCACCAACGTCGTTCTCACCGATACCCTGCCGATCAGCGTCACCTACGCCGCCGACGATAGTGGCGTGACGCCCACCAACCCCACCCCCGGCGTCTACGTCTGGTCCTTCGGCGATGTGCCGGCAGACACCACCCGCACGTTCCACCTGACGGCCACGCTCGACGCTGGCATCGCCACCGGCACGGTGCTCACCAACCAGGCGGAAGCCAGTACCGATACCGTGGGCGACAACCCGGCCAACAACACGGCTCAGTGGAACACCACCGTCTACCAGGTCGTGCCCATCGCCACCGCTCGCGCCGGCAGCACCGGCCAGGTCTTTGCCATCGAGGGCCGGGTCATCTACGTCCCCGGCACTTACCAGGCGACCGGCTGGGGTCTCCAGGACGCCAGCGGCGGCATCGCCGCATACTACTCCCCGGCCCCCACTGTGGCCCTGGGCGACCAGGTCCGGTTGGTCGCCACGCTCGGCGCATACTACAACGAAGAGCAGATGTCTGCGCCGGTCTACTACTTTGCCCATCTGGGCGCCGGCCCGGAGGTAGACCCCCGGCCCCAAGATACCGGGGACATCGCCACCGGCGCTACCGAGGGCTGGCTCGTCGTGGTCACCGGCACCGTCTCCGGCCTGGGCAGTTGCGCCGGCAACTACAGCTTTTACGTGGACGATGGCTCCGGCGCAGCCTATATCTACGTGGACCAGGACACCGGGGTGAACGTCTGCACGATGGGCATCGCCAACGGCGACAATGTCCGCATCGTCGGCTTTAGCACGCAGTACCAGACCACGTATGAGGTGAAACCCCGCCGCCCGGCCGACGTGGCCGAGGTGGATGCCACCCCGCCCACGGTCGTCGCCACCACGCCGACCAGCGGCGCGACCGGCGTCAGCCCTCATAAGTCCATCTCCGCCACCTTCAGTGAGGCGCTCAAGCCTTCCACGGTCAACACGTCCACGTTCCTCCTGGCCGGGCCGGGCGGCGCGGTGGCTGGCGTCGTGACCTACGACGGGGCGAGCTTCAAGGCCACCTTCACGCCCGGCGCGCCTCTGGCCGCGAACAGCCCGCACACCGCCACCCTCACGGCCGGTATCCAGGACGTCGCCGGCAACCCCCTGGCCGCCCCCTACACCTGGACCTTCACCACCGGCGACCTGGACACCACCCCGCCCTTCATCGTCGGCCGCGCCCCGGCCCCGGACGAGACCGGCGTCGCCGTGAGCGCGAACGTAGTTATCACCTTCAGTGAGGAGCTGGACCCGGCGACCGTGACCCCGGCGAACGTCTACCTGACCGGCCCCTACGGCCCGGTGCCCGCCGCGCTGAGCTACAACGCCGGCTCGTGGGCCGTCACGCTGGACCCGGCCTCCAGCCTGCTGCCCACCACGCGCTACACCGTCACCGTCAAGGCCGCCGTGGCCGACTGGGCCGGGCTGACCCTGGGCGCCGACGCCGTGTGGAGCTTCCAGACCGCCGTCGCGCCGCCCATGAACGTCTACCACGGCGACCTCCACAACCACACCGCCTACTCGGACGGGACCGGCACGCCGGCCCAGGCCCTGGCGGCCGGCCGGGCCGCAGGCTTTGACTTTATGGCGATCACCGACCACTCCTACGCCATTGCCGATGGCGAGTGGGCCGATACCCTGAGCGCCGTCAACACCGCCACAGTCCCCGGCCAGTTCGTGGCCCTGCGCGGCTTTGAGTATACCCAGGGCGCAGAGGGGCACGCCAACGTCTACAACACCGTCCGCCACGCCACCCGCAGCCAGGTGGCCGGCTGCGCCTACTGCGACTACACCCCCAACCTGGAGCGAGGCGTGACCGTGGAGGGCTTTTATCACTGGCTGGAGGTCACCGGCACCCAGGCCCTGGATGGCGCCGGCACGATCATGCAGTTCAACCACCCCGGCTGGATCAACTTTAACGACTGGGCCTTCCACCCGGAGGTGTCGGATACGGCCCGGCTGGAAGAGGTGGGCAACGGCAGCGGCGTGTCCTACGTCTTTTCGGAAGACGAGTACATCCGCTCGTTGGACTATGGCTGGCGCGTGGGCGCCACCAACAACGCCGACACGCACACGGACAACTGGGGTGTCAACACCGACCACCGCACCGGTGTCTGGATGCCCAACCTGACCAAATCCGACCTGCTGGAGGCCCTCCGCGCCCGGCGCACCTTTGCCTCTGAGGACAAGAACTATGCGCTGCGCTTGAAAGGGAACGGGTTCTGGATGGGGTCCGAGATCGCCAACACCGGCCAGATCGTCTTTGACATCTATGGCTCCGACCCGGACGGCGAGCCGACGGCATTGGTCCAGTTGATCACCAACGGGGGCCGGGTCATCGCGCAGACGGCCCCCGGCGCAGCCACCTTCACCTGGCAGCCGGTCCTGACCATCGCGCCCGGCGTGCACTATTACTATGTCAAGGCCATCCAGGCCGACGGCGACCGCATCGTGACCTCGCCCATCTGGACCCAGGGGACGGAGGACATCAGCATCAGCGACCTGACCGTGCAGCCCTCTATCCCCACCATCTACAACCCCAGCCTCCTCACGGCGCGAGTGACGAACCGGGGCCAGACCACCCAGACCGTCACCGTCACCTTCCAGGCCGGGGCCACGGTCATCGGCGTCGTTCCCGTGACGGTGGACACCTGTGCCGCCGGCCCCTGCGCCGACGGCTACGCCAACGTCTCCTGGCAGCCGGCGACCACCGGGCCGGTGACGATCACCGCCGCACTATCCGGCGCGCCGGCCGCCGACAACCCAGACGACAACAGCCGCTCGCTGGCTCTAAACGTCACGGACGAAAAGATACCGCTCATCCTGATTGACAACGGCCACGGCAACGTCGGCGCCGCGCCCCGCGACGCCCGCCTGTTCGCCAACGACCTGACCGATCACGGCTACAACGTCCTCTTCAACCTGGACGAGATCACCCCCTCCGACCTGAACACCGAGACGGTCAAGCTGCTCATCATCAACGCCTACGGCCCGGCTGACCTGACCTCCGCCGAAAAGCAGGCCATCGCCGATTTCGTGGCCGCCGGGGGCAGTCTGTGGCTCAATGGCATCTCCGACTATACCGGCAAGGTGCCGTGGGCCAATACCGCCGCCAACCGGCAAAACAGCCTGGTCGGAGCCATTGAAGCGCGCACAGGCGTCCACATCCCCATCCGCTTCAACGACGACGAGGTGCTGGACGGCAACGACAACAACGGCTACCCGTGGGGCGTCCAGTGGCACATCTACCCGGTCAGCTATACCACCGGCGTCGGCGTGAACGTGACCCGCATCCAATCCTGGTCCGACGCCTCGCTGATCGACCGCAGCGGCAGCGCGCTGACCGCCAGCGACCTGGGCGACCACGGCTTTATGTTCATCGTCGGCGACCTGGACGCCGGGACCGGCACCTACGGGTATCCCAATCGCACCAGCAACACCGACGCGGATAGCCAGGGCGATGCCTACATCTACCCGGACACCATCCCTCTGGCCGGCGCGGCCGGCTACGACATCCCTGGCGCGCCCGGCCGACTCTTCTTCTATGGCGACTCGAATGACCCCTTCAACGTCTTTGCCTACACTGCCGGCGACGGCAAGCAGAACGAGTTGTTCAACCTGCAAGTGGTGATGTGGCTGCTCGGGACGCCCTTGCAAAAGAGCACCATCGCCCAGGCCCGCGCCGACGCCGGGCTGGACAACACGCCGGATCGCCTGGACGAGCTGGTGTGGGTGGAAGGCCAGATCACCGCTGGCTATGGCGAGTTCTTTAACGTGCTCTACGTGCAAGACGAGACCGGCGGCGTCACCGTCCACGCCCCGGCCGGCGACATCTACGCCTCAGACTATGTGCGGGGCGCATATGTGCGCGTCGTCGGCACCGTGGGCATCTACAACGGCGACACCGAGATCGAGTTCTTTGAGGCCGAGCAGGTGCAGGTACTCACCCCCACGACGGGCGTAGAACCGCTGCCCATTCCCATGAGCACGTATAATGCCTCGCTGGAAGCCAACGAGGGCTGGCTGGTCCAGATCACGGGAACCGTCACGGCCAAGATCGGCTCCTCCGCCATCATCGTGGACGACGGCAGCGGCCCGGTGCGCGCCTTCCTGGACGGCTACAACGGCGACTTCAACGACATCGGCGTGCTGGACATCGTCACCGTGAAGGGGCTGGTCTCGGAAGACGGCGACGGCCGGCGCATCCGCGTGCGCAACCACGGCGCGCACCCTGCCCTGCCGGACGACGTGCTGATCATCCTGCGGCGGCCGGACCTCGTCGGCTCCACCAAGACCGTCGCCCCGACGACCGGCGTCCAACCCGGTGACACGCTCACCTACACCATCCACCTGGTCAATGCCACCGGGTCCGCGTCCACCACCGCCATCCTGACCGACACATTGCCGGCCGAGGTGCAGGTGGTCACGGCCACGCTCCCGGCCGGGATGACTTATCACGCCGGCTCGCACACCCTCACCTGGAGCGGGCTGGTGGCTTCCGACGAGCCGAAAGACCTGGTCTTCCAGGTGCGTGTGTTGGGGGCAGCGGCGTTGTCGCCGGGCACGCACACCTTCCACAACCGCGTGGACATCAACGACGGCTTCGGATACGTCCTGACCCGCCAATCTGCGGACACCACGGTGACCGTCTATCGTCTGTTCCTGCCCGTGGTTATGAAGAATTAGGACCAGGCAGAGGATCCCATATGCGCAAACTTCTCGTTCACGCATTCCTGGTCTTGGTCATGCTGGCCGGCGCCCAGGGGGCGATACTGCCGGCCAGCGGCAACCGTATGGGAGAGCAGCCACCTCCCACTGCCACCGTCCGCGTCGTCTCGGCGGGCAGTGACGGCATCACCCTGGAGATGATCGTGCCAGGGGTCGCCACAGAGCCGGTCACGCGGGCCGGGCAGCGGTACGAGGCCCTGGACGTGCCGGGCTGCACGCCGGCCACCGAGCCGGGCCACCCGGCCCTGCCCGGCCAGGCCGTGCTGCTGGGTGTGCCCCCCGGTGCGGACCTGCACCTGACCGCCGAGGCGCTGGAGGCCGAGACGCTGCCCGGCGTCTACCGCGTGGTCCCGGCGCCCCGGTGGGTCGTTCGCCAGGAGGGGGAGGTGCAGCGACTGGAGCCGGTCTACGAGCCAGACACGGCCGCGCCCGTATGGACCGGCGATGCCCCGTATCCGGCCGAGCCGGCGCGCATCGTGCAGGCTGGTTACGTCCGCAGCCAGCGCGTGGTTCGCCTGGAGTTGACGCCGTTCCAATATCGCCCGGCCCGGGGCGAGTTGCGCCTGATCCGGCGCCTCCGCGTGCGCCTGGGGTTCTCGTACCCGGACGCGGCCGCCCAGAGCCGGGGCGCCGCTCATCCCGAAGAACCGTCCTTCGAGGGCATCCTGTCCCGCACGCTGCTGAATTACGACACCGCCAGGTCCTGGCGAACCTCTCCCCTCCCCCCTGGCCCCCCTCCCCTCCCCGAACCGGGGAGGGGAGGGGGGATGGGGGGTGAGAAGGGGTGGATTCCCCCATCCCCGGCCTGGAAAGTGTCAGTAAATCGCACGGGTCTCTACCGGCTGACCTATGCGGACCTGCAAGCGGCCGGCCTGCCGGTGGACGCCCTGGACCCCCGCACCTTCCGGCTCTACAACCAGGGCAGCGAAGTGGCGATCCACGTCCCCGGTCAGGAGGACGGCCACTTTGATGCCGGCGACACCCTGGAGTTTTACGGCCAGGCCCTGGATACCAGGTACACCGATACCAACGTCTACTGGCTGACCTACGGGATCACGAACGGCCTGCGCATGGCCGAGCGAGATGGCACCCCGACTGGCGCGCCGATGCCCACCAGCTTCACCGCCACCGCCCGCATCGAGGAGAACCGCTCGTACTGGCCCAGCGTTCCCACCGGCGACGACCACTGGTTCTGGAAATACATGTCTGCCGTCTCGCCCACGCATTCCGTCACCCAGCCCCTCACGGCCACCTTCACGGGGACCATCGGCCTGGTCGCCACCGATACCCTCACCTGCACCGTGGGCATCTTTCTGCAAGGCGGAACTTCCAATGCCGCGGTCAACCCGGACCACCACGCCCGCGTCTACCTGAACGATCACTGGATCGCCGACGCCTGGTGGGACGGCCAGACGCCGTATTCTGCGATGGTGGCCGTGCCCCAGAGTTACCTGCTCGCTATCACCAACACGTTCCGGGTGGACATGCCGGCAGACACCGGGGCCGTCTACGATGGCGTATACGTGAACGGGTTCACCGTGGCCTACGGGCATCCCTACCATGCCCTGGGCGACGAGCTGGCCTTCGTCCAGGACGCGGCCGGCGCCTGGCAATACCGCGTCACCGGCTTCTCCGACCCGGACATCCTGGTCTTGGACGTGACGGACCCGGCCCACGTGGTGCGCATCACCGGGGGCGTGCCCTGGGACGGCTACCGTTTGTTCCTGCCCCTGGTGATCAAGGACTACTCGGCCACTGGCGCTGCTGCGACCGTCGCGCCGTCAGTCGGCCACGCCACCCACTTTTTGCGCTTCCAGGACGCTGTAGCCGGCCCCACAGCCTATTTGGCGCTCGCCGCCAGCCAGGCCCACCAGCCGCTCGCCATCGTGCCCGACGTGCCATCCCATCTGGCCGACCCCACCAACCAGGCCAATTACGTCATCATTGCCTGCGACGACCTCTACGCCAGCACGTTGCCCCTGGCCGCATACTGGCAATCACAGGGCATGATGGTCCAGGTGGTTCGCCTCTCCGACGTGTACGACGAGTTCTCCTACGGCATCCTGGACCTGGCGGCCATCCGCGATTTCCTGGCCTACGCCTATGCCCACTGGCAGCCCCCGCAGCTCGCCTACGTGCTGCTGGTGGGCGACGGCACCTACGACTATCGGAACTACCAGGGCTTTGACCCGCCGCCGGGGCTCCCGCCTTACCTGGTGACGACGCCGATCTTTGGCGAGACCGGCAGCGATAACTGGTACGCCTGCGTCAGCGGCGACGACTACCTGCCCGATCTGCACATCGGCCGGCTGCCGGCCGCCAACGCGGCGCAGGTGAGCGTCATGGTGAGCAAGATACTGAGCTACGCGACAAGCCCGCCGGCCGGCACCTGGAACCAGCAAGTGCTCTTTGTAGCTGACAACGCCGACGACGCCGGCAACTTTCCCGCGCTCTCGGAAGACCTGGTGAACAACTACCTCCCGCCGGCCTACACGCCCCACAAGGTCTACTACGGGACTCCCCCATACACCACCCAGCCATCGGCCACGCTCGCCATCACCAGCACGGTGAACGACGGCTGTCTGCTCGTCAACTACATCGGGCACGGGGCGGTCTACCTGTGGGCGCACGAGAAGCTTCTTTACTGCAAAGACCCCCGCTGCGACTTGAACAGCATGGTCAACGGCGGCAAGCTGCCTTTCGTGGCCTCCATGACGTGCATGGACGGCTACTACATCCATCCAGACCCGGCCTTCACCTCCCTGGCGGAGCGCTGGCTGCGCCGGGATGGCGGTGGGGCAGTGGCAAACTGGGCCGCCACCGGCATGGGTGCGGCCACCGGTCACCACATCATGAACCAACGGCTGTTCACCGCCATCTTCACGGACACCCTGGCCCTGGGGCCGGCCACCACCGAGTCCAAGCTGGCCTTGGGCAGCAGCTACCGGGATCTGGTGGAGACCTATCACCTCTTCGGCGACCCGGCTCTAACTTTGTACCGGCCGTAGATGGGTGCCTTGGGACCGGGCAGACCGCCTGGGAGCACAAATTTCCATCTACTGATGCTCAGTACATGGAAAATGTTGCTCAAAGCGGGTCTGCGACCCGCGTCTCACGGCGGTCACCCAGTCCGGCCTGGGCCGGGGGTCGCAGACGTGGGGCCGGGCAGACCGCCTGGGAGCACAAATTTCCACCTACTGAGGCCAACCATTTCATCACTTGGAGGGAATCGGATGAGGAAGATCCTGACTGTTTTGGTCGTGTGGACCATGGTGCTCATCCATGGCATTCTCCCCCAGCCTGCCGCGGTCCAGGCCGTCCCACCCCCGGCCCCCCTGGCGAGCATCACCGTGGACGGCGTCATTGACGCGGCCTACGGCCCGCCGGCCGCCACCGACTCCACCGCCGATGGCAACGGCAATGCCGTGATGAACCTGATCTACCTCTACATCGCCGAGGATGCCAGCAACTACTATTTCGCCTTCACCATAAACGCCGACGTCGGCGCGACCAACTGGGGCAAGTACGTTATCTACGTAGACACGACCAACGATGCCAACGGGGCCACCTCCGACGCCTGGGGCCGCAACGTGGTCGTGGACGACCCCCACAAGCCGGAGTACGGTCTCTATTCCTGGGTGGATTGCACCTACAGCCCTGGCTGCACGCAGTTCTGGCGGTGGACCGGCGGCGGTTGGACGCAGGACGGCACGCTGGACGGAGCCGCCCGGACGACCGGCCCCACCTCGGTGTTGGAATGGCAGATCGCCAAGAGCCGCCTGGGCAACCCCTCCACCATCTGGGTGGAAGCCTGGTGCACTGGTGCCATGGGCACCCCGAACGCTCAGGACACCATCAACGACCCGCCGGAGGACTGGAATGCCACGGACTGGAGCACGACGGCGCACCTGAAGTGTTCCACTCGCTACCCCGGCGTCAAGCTGGACGTCACCAATCCCCCGGACGGCGGCTACTTTGCCCTGCCCTATGTGGACGTGACCGGCGTCGTCTCCCCCACGACCGGGGTTACGGTGAACGTGGACCTGAATGGCACGAACGTATACACACCCACCATCAGCGTGAGCGGCTCCTTCACCCAGCCCGTGACCCTATCCTGGGGTAGCAATGCCATCACCGTCACGGCTACGAGTGCCAGCGACGTCACCACCGTGGTGCGGCACGTCTCCTGCGGCGCCGGCCAGGATAACAACGTGTTCTGGGACGGCCTCCGCCACGACTCCCGTGACCCGCTGTATCACACCCCGGTCGGGCCTGTGCCCACCGGCCAGGCCGTCACTATCCGCCTCCGTGCCTTCGCCAACGACCTCACTGCCGTCAAGCTGCGCGTCTGGGACGACCGGGCCGACACCGCCACCCTCTATCCCATGACCGTCATGGCCTCGGACGCCGCCTACGACTACTGGGCCTGCACCATCCCGGCGCAGTCGCAACCCACCGTCCTCTGGTATCGCTTCATCGTCCAGGATGGCACCGACGAGGACTATTACGAGGACGACCAGATGGTGGGCGGCATCTACCGGGGCTACAACGAGGGCGGCCCCGGTCAGGCCTACGACACCTCACCAGACTATTCGTTCCAGCTCACGGTCTACGATCCGGCCTTTCAGACGCCGGACTGGATGCAGAACGCCGTCGTCTATCAGATCTTCCCGGACCGCTTCCGCAACGGAACCACGGCCAACGACGTCGTCTCCGGCACGCATTTCATCTATGGGAACGCGGCCGGCGGCCTCACCTACCCGGCCTGGAACAGCCCGGTCATCAACCCCCGCGACCCGGCCAGTCCCTACTACAACCGTTGGAGCGAGGACTTTTACGGCGGCGACCTGCAGGGGATCACGGACAAGCTGGACTACCTGCAATCCGTGGGCGTCACGGCCATCTACCTCAACCCCGTCTTTCTCTCGCCATCCAACCACAAGTACGATACCACTTCCTTTGAGGAGGTAGACGCGCACCTGGGCGGCAACGGGGCTTTGGCCGCGCTGCTATCGGGCGCCCAGGCCCGGGGCATGAAGGTCATCCTGGACGGCGTGTTCAACCACACCTCGTCCGACAGCGTCTACTTTGACAAGTACAGCCGTTACCCGTCCGTAGGGGCCTATGAGTCCCAGGCCAGCCCGTACTATGACTGGTACACGTTCAGCCATTGGCCCACCCAGTACGATTGCTGGTGGGGCTATGATACCCTGCCGACCTTGCGCTCCGGCCAGACGGCCGTGCGCACCTACGTCTACAGCGGCACGAACGCCATCGCGGCACGCTGGGTGATCAGCGGCACGGCTGGCTGGCGGCTGGACGTGGGCGGCGACATTGACCCCGGCGTCACCCGCGACCCGGCCAACGTCTACTGGGAGGGCTTTCGCCAGGCCGTGAAGGGCGCGCACCTTGCCGCCATCATCATCGGCGAGGAGTGGGGCGACGCCACCCCCTGGCTCCTGGGCGGCGAGTGGGACGCAGTGATGAACTACCGCTTCCGCAGCGCGGCCCTCTCCTTCCTGCGCGACCGCCACTACGAGGACAATGACAACAACTCCGGCTCCTCCGGCGGCGTGCTGGACCCCATCAAGCCATCGCAACTGGACGCCTGGCTCCACAGCATCCAGGAGGACTATCCGCCAGAAGCCTGGCGGGCGATGATGAACCTCCTGGGCAGCCACGACACCAACCGTGTCCGCTTCGTTCTGAGCAAGAATCAGATCGCCGACGACGCGACGCACACTCCCTACAACCCGGCCACTGACCATGACCCGGCCACCGTGGACACGTATCAGAAGCTCCTGGCCCTGCTCCAGTTCACCCTGCCTGGCGCCCCCACCATCTACTACGGCGACGAGGTGGGCATCGAGGCCCCCGGCTACTGGGCGAACAACAAGTGGGAGGACGACCCGTACAACCGCGTGCCCTTCCCCTGGGCCGACACACCCGGCTACTACAGCCAGCGTTCGTCGGTGGTCGCTCACTACACTTTGCTGGGCCAGGCCCGGGCCGCGCACCCGGCCCTGCGCACCGGCGATTTCCGCACGCTCCTCACCGACGACGCGAACATGGTCTACGCCTACGGGCGCAAGCAAGGCTCAGACGCGGCGGTGGTCATCCTCAATCGCGACGCCGTGACGCACACCGTGACCGTGAACGTGAGCGGCTACATCGGCAACGGCGCGGTCTTGACCGACGTGCTGAACGCCGGCGCGTCGTACACCGTCCTGGCCGGCCAGATCGTCGTGCCCAGCGTGCCGGCCAACGGCGGCGCGCTGCTGACGCTCGCCAGCGGCGACGTGACGCCCCCGGCGGCCCCAACCAACCTGACGGCGGCGGAGGGACAGGGCCAGATAGTGCTCTCGTGGGACACAGTGCCGGGCGCCGCCGGCTACAACCTGTACCGCTCGCTCCTGTCTGGTGGAGGCTACACCCGCATCGTCACCGGCACTACCGGCGTTATCTACACCGACACCGCCGTGACCAACGGCACCTGGTACTACTATGTCGCCACGGCCGAGGATTCGGCCGGCAACGAGAGCGGCTTCTCCAACGAGGCGGCCGCCATGCCGGCCTACCATGTGGACTGGGCCAACCTCCAGTGGCCCTATGAGATCACCCAGACCATCGGCATCACGCCCACGGAGAACATCTATGGGCAGGTCTACATCGCCGGCGTGACGAACGCGCCGGGCCAGACGCCGGGCCTGCTCGCCCAGGTGGGCTACGGCCCCACCGGTACCGTCCCCACTGCCTGGACAGATTGGACGAACGCCACGTTCAACACTCAGGCCGGCAACAACGATGAGTTCAAGGGCCAACTGGTGCCGGAGCAGACCGGCGAGTTCTACTACGTCTACCGCTACTCCACCACCGGCGGGCGCGATTGGGTCTACGCCGACCGCAACGGCATCTTCACCGGCGCGCCGCCAAACCCCGGCCGGCTGCACGTGCTCCCCTCCAGCGATGCCGACGCCCCGCCAGTCCCGCTCAACCTGCACGTGACTCACTGGGGCGTGGACCACATCACCCTGGCCTGGGACGCGGTATCCACCCCGGACCTGTACGCCTACGACCTCTATCGCTGGGGTGAGGGGCAGAGCTTCGCCGAGAAGGTCAAGATCGCGCGCATCGCGGCCCCCACGACTACGTGCCGGGATGAGTCCGTGTCCACCAACTGCACCTACACCTACACCGTGCAGGCGTTGGACACATCCTTCAACCGCTCCGGCTTTTCCAACCATGCCAGCGGCCGGGCCGAGCCGCGCACGGTCGCCCTCACCTTCAACGTCACGGTGCCGGCCTTCACCCCGGCCGCGGATACGGTCTACATCGCCGGGGACAACGCCACGGTCTTTGGCGCGTCTTGGAACCCCGGCTACACGGCCCTGACCCGCGTGGACGCCACGCACTGGACCGTCATCCTGTCGGCCCCGGAGGACAGCAAGCTGCAATACAAATACGCGCGCGGCACCTGGGACAAGGTGGAGAAATGGGGCCCGATCACCGGCCTCGCCAACCGGGTCATCACCCCCACCTACGGCATCACCGGGGCGATGACCGTGAACGACGTCGTCCACAACTGGCGCGACCCACTGGTGGTGACGGTCAATCCGCCCAATGGGGCCACGAGCTTCAGCCCCGGCGGTCCCGTCACTGCCACTTTCAGCCGGGGCCTGGCCTCAACTACGGTGAATGCGAGCACCGTGCTGGTCAACGGTGGTGCGGTCATCGGAACCGTGGGCTATGTCAGCCCCACCGTGTTCTTCACGCCCACGGTGCCGCTGGACCTGCATGGCTACTACCGGGTGCGGCTGACCACCGGCATCAAGGACGTAGAAGACAGCATCCCGTTGCAGACGGAATACACCTGGGAGTTCGGCCTCCCCCTCACCATCACCAAGCGCGTGGCCCTGACCCACAGCCCGGCCCGGCCCGGCGATCCGCTCACCTACACCATTGTCGTGCGCAACTCCGGCCTCGCCGATGCCATCGGCGTCCACATCACCGACACCCTGCCCGGCTACGTCAGCGGCGCAAACGTGGACGTGACCCACACCATAACGGCCGGCTGCGCCGTCACCATTACCGTGCCGGCGACCCTGGCGAACGATGCGCCGTGGGGAGGTGCCATCACCAACACCGCATACTACAGGCACAGCACCGGCTCCGGCTCTGCCCATGCTGCCTTTACCACAGCGATCTACACACTCTACCTGCCATTGGTCGTGCGAGAATGATCGGGGTTTCGCTCTCTCCTCACGTGGGAGAAGAACTGCCGATAGCGGCTTTGCCCGATGGTCGGGGTGGAGAAGCCATGTCCAGTAGCCGCGTATCCCGGCGATCCGGGCCGGCGTTGCTCCTGCTGCCTGTCCTGAGCATAGTCGGAGGGCTGACGCTGGCATTGGCCGGCTGCCTCGGCCCGACCGCCGTCACCGTGGAATGGACCACCGCCTCTGAGGTGGACCACGCCGGGTTCAACCTGTACCGCGGCGATAGCCCGGACGGCCCCTGGATCAAGCTCAATCAGAACCTCATCCCCCCGGCCGGCGATCCCATCGTGGGCGGGAGATACTCCTACGTGGACGACGATGTGGAACCCGGCCGCACCTACTATTACCTGTTGGAGGACGTGGCGCTGGACGGCACCACCACCCGCCATCCACCGATTGCGGTGGTGGCCGGGCCGGGAGGCGGCTGGTGGGACCTGCTCTGGGGCGCGGTGGCCGGGTTGGCCCTGGCGGCGATCATCATGGCCGGCTGGCGGCTATGGCAGTGTTGGAGGGTCGCACAGGCCGGAAATCGCCCAGCGCCGCGATGAACGCGCGAGGAGAAATTGTCTTGACCGCCCGCTCTCGACGTCGCCGCAAATCGTCCTGGTTGTCGCTGAACCCACCGCTGGCGCTGATCCTGCTGCTGGCCGTGGGGCTGATCACCTGGCAACTGGACACGCGCGCGCGCCTGACCTTGCTGTGGCTGGTGCAGATCGGGGTTCTGTTCGCAGCCGTTGGCACCCGGCCGTTGAACCTGGGCTATCGGCTGGCTGATGTGGGCCGTGGTGCGCTCGTGGGCGCAGTGCCGGCGCTCGTCATCCTGCTCCTGGCCGGGGGCCTCATGCGCGCGGTGGTCGGCAAGCTCTATCCCGGCAGCGATACGGTGGCGGTATTTCAACAAGCGGTGCTCATCGCTGCGCCGGTGGAGGAGTTGTTCTTCCGGGGGTTCGTGCAGGGGCGCTGGAACACGTGGGCCGGGGTCATCGGCTATGCCTTGCTGGGCGTGGTGTGCGTCTTGCCTGCTACCTTCGAGTTCCCCCTGGTGTTGCTGCTGGTGGCGGCGGGCTGGACGGGCATGGGACTGCTGTTCGCCTACGTGAGCCGGCTCTACGGGCTGGCCGCGGCCGTGGCCGCCCACGTCTGCGCGGCCACCCTCGCGTTAGTGGTCCCAATGGCCCTGGCCGACCTGGGGCTATGAACCAGAAACCCGTTTTCTTGGAGGAAACGGGTTTCTTGATCATGCCGACGGGCGCGTGTCGTACAGGCGTTTTAGCGTGCGCAGGGCCTCGCCGTAACGCGCGTCCAGCACCATCGGGTCCGTGCTCTCCGGCTCGTTGCGCATCGTCACGTAGGGCACCGGGAGGCCGTGTACGGTCAGATAGCCGGCCAATTGGTCGCCGGTCAGGTTGCGCCAGTCGTCCGTGCGATAGATGGCGTGCATGGTCTCGACCGGCACGGAATGGGCCAGGATGCTGTCGGGCTGCTGCGCGTCGTAGCGGGCCTGGTTGCGCCGCAACGACTCCGCAAAGCTCACGTCAATGTACAGGACCGCCGCCAACTCCAGGATGCGCCGGTCTAACCGGCCCAACGCCTGGCGATATGCCGCCTCTCCGCCCCGCGAGAACTCGATGAGCACCGTGTGGTCGTGGTAATAAATCGGTCCCTGCGATAGAAAGCGACGAGAGACTACGGCGTTGATCTTTTCGATGAGAAACGCCCAGATGAGGTCATCGGTGATCGCATAGCCGGCATCGGCCGGGGTGGAGAATTGCCGTCGTCGCCCCAATCGCTCCCAGATGTCGTCCTCCTCGAACTTTTCCCACAGGAACACGAAATCGTCCACCACCTCGAGCGCGCCGATGTGATAACGCGCCGCCCGCACGTCGGGCGGCGTGTGCCTCATAAAGTCCATCAGCTCCGATTTCCCGCTGGCCGGCCGGCCCAGCACCACCAGGTGATCGAACGTATCACTCACCCCGCCCTCTCCGTCAACGTCAACCGGGGTTTGCAGATGATCTCGTGGACCCGCAGGTCAAAGAACGTCTGCGCGTTGGCCGGCGTGAGGACCACGGCCGTATCTGCGCCCCGGCCGGTCCCGCCGATGGCGATGGCCTCGCAGTCCGTGCGCACCAGGCCGGCGTCGGCGGCCATGAGGGCGATCTCGACGGCCACCTTGAGACCTTCGCCAAAGGTCCGCAGCGTGTAGGCCATGATCTCGTCCACCTGATACGCGCCCAGCTTTTTGCGGACGGCCCGGCCCACGCCGCCAAAGGCGTGCTGCGCCGTGAGGATGCGGCCGCCCAGGCGCTCGATGGTCGCGCGGTGCTCGTCGGTCAGTTCCTGGTAGTCGGGCCGGGCAAAGCCCGTGGAATGTGTCACCACCACCAGGTTGCAGCCTTGAAAAATCTCGGCCGCGCGCACGCCGGTCTCGCCGCGCGTCGTCGCCACGATGATGTCCCGAATACCCAATGCCTCGGCGCGGGCGTGGGCCAGGCGCAAGGTCTCCTCCGTGCAGTCCGGGCCGCGCGTGTCGAAATACGTGCTCTGGACCACGGTCATGAGGCCATCTCCTTGTTCAACGTACTGGCTTGCGGCCGATGTACAGCAGATGTCGGGAAGCCCCCACGATAGACGGCTGGGCGCCGATCTCGTACAGGAGGTCCAGCCAGGCCCGGCGGCGTTCCCCTTCCAGCACGTTATAGCTCTCGTCATCGGCCGAGATGCCTGGCTCCACGCCGGCCACCCGGATCGTCTGGTAGCCTGCCGCCTCGTGCAGGGGCGCGATCTCTTCCACCGTGGCGAAATAGCCGCGAAAGCCACCCTGGCGTGGGTTCTCTGGATTGTAACCGCGCTCGATGATGAACCGCACCTCGGCCTGGTTCTCAATCCATTCGGGGATCTTGTTCATCAGGTCGCCCAACATGCCAAAGCGGCTGATGAACGCGGTGAAAATCACGCCCCCCGGGCGCAGCACGTTGAATACCTGCTGCAGGATCAGCCGCCGGTCGCTCTCGTGGATGAGATGATACAGCGGTCCCATCACCAGCGCCGCGTCGAACGCCCGGCCGTGCAACGCGCTCAGGTCGCGGGCATCGCCCACCAGATGGGTCACGCGGTCGCTCAGGCCGGCCTCCGCCAGCCGCGCCTGCGATAGCCCGGTCAGGGCTGCCGACAGGTCGAACGCCGTGATGGTATAGCCGCGCTGGGCCAAGCCCAGCGTGTAGCGGCCGCTGGCCGCGCCGATCTCCAGGATGTGGCCCTGGGCCGGCAAATAGGCGTCCAGGTAGCGCCAGGTCAGCTCGTATTCGAGCTGGTGACGCAGCAACCGGTCGTCCTCTTGCTCGGGCTTGGTCTCATACAGGGCCTTGATGTCGCTGATGTCGTCCATGCCGGACATGCTATTTCGTCACACCTTGCAGCGTGATGCGCCCCGTCCCCAGGGTGATGGCGGTGAACTGAAACGGCAGGGCGTCCAGCCCGGTCAGCGCGTCGGTCAATTGCCGGTTCAGGTCTGCTTGTACGGCTGGCGGCAACGAGACGCGGCCCAGCTCCACCTGCGTGACGGTCGCCACCAGCTTGCCATCCCGCGCCGTCACGTTCCCATGAACGGTGGCATCCAGCCACAGGCCGCCGGCCCGCACCTGCCCGGCGAGGACGACTTCGCCGGGCCGGATCGCCACCCTCACGTTCCGCGCGGGAACCTCTGGCTGTTGCGCCAACGAGGCCGCGATCATCTCCTCGATCTCGCCCTCGGTAAAGACGACGCGGAAGGGGATGCCTGGCCCCCGGGCGGCCAGGGCCAGGAGCGCCTGCCCCTTGCCCTCGGCGCCGGCGCCCTCGATCACCTGTGTGGGCCAGGGCGTGGCCGTGGCTGGGGGCCGGGTGAATGTGGGGGAAGGCCGGGGCGTGGTCGGCCAGGAAGCCGTGGGGTTGACGATCCACGGCCGGGTGGGCGTTGGGGTGCGCGTGGGCCGGGGCGTTTGAGTCGGGCTGGGAGAAGGCAGGGGCGGGGGAGCAGCCGTCGCCAGGGTCACGGCCGTCGCCGGGGGCGGCTCGGGCGCAGCCACCGGGCGACCCACCGCGCACGCGCCGCAGACCGCCAGGAACGTGCCCCAGATCAGGCAGTTGGCGGCGAGCAGCCCCCCAAGCGCCAGCAGCAATCGGGTAGATGCGCCCATGCCACTCTCCTTCATAAATAGCCCCCCGGCCCCCAATTCTGGGGGAGCGCGCTGGTTCCCCCCAGGATTGGGGGGTTAGGGGGGGCTGATTCGCGGCGGCGACCGCAGGGGGTGTGGCCCGCCGCCCCCGGCGCGGGTTGCAAACCCGCGCCGGAGGGTATTTTTCACCACCCACCATTATACCCCGCTTGGTGCCAGTTCTCAAGCCCTACCGGGTCACTGCCGCCAGCACGCCAAACGTCACGCGCATGCCGCCGGGCGGCACGGTATCGCCAGCGGCCTTGCTATACATATTCACGGCAAAGTGGTACTCGCCCGGCGGCGCGCCGTCCCAGATGGCGATGCGGTAGGTGTCGGGGATGACCTCGCCCACGCCCCAATCGCTGGTCAGGTACGTGCCGCCGGCCGGTTCAAAGTCCTCCTGGCCCCAGAGCTGGCCGTCCGGCCCGATGACCTGCGCCGAGACGGTGTACGATGCGTCTATGGGGGCCAGGCAGCGCCAGTACAGGGTCAGGTAGATGGCCTCGTCCGCGCTCGCGCCCACGCGTAGCGGCGCCGGGGTCACGTCGTAGCCAATGAGGGCGATGCGGTCGTCCAGCCGGATGCCCTCCAGCGGGTGCGCCGGTGCGGCCTGGTGCGGATACGGGACCTTGACGCGGGCCAGGGGCACTTCGGCGACGCCGGCCGCATCCAGCAGCCGTCGGCCGGTCAGCCCGTCGTAGAGCGAGACGCACAGCTCGTAGGCCCCCGGCTTCAGGTTGTGCGGCACGACCAGGTCGAACGAGCGCGTCACCAGCCGGCCCGACGGCCATTGGGTGGTCGGCGGCAGGTCGAGCACCGGCAGGTAGTCGCGCCGGGCCACGGTCTGGCCCCGGCCGTCGCGGAGGGTGAGGGCCGCGCTGTAGTCATCACGGATCACACCCAGCGCGCGCCAGCCCAACGTCACGTCGAGGGCCTGGCCGGGCTGGACCGGCGTCACCGCTCCGCTGGCCCACGCGCCCAGGTCGAACCCGACCAAGGCCACCTGGCCGGTCTCGTCGCCCAGCGTGACGTCGCGCGGGTGCTGGAACGTCGGTTCGACCGGCGGCGCGGCCGGGCGCGTCACGGTCTGCGTGGTCAGCGGCAGGATGCCCAATGGCTGGCCGGCCGGGTCCAGCACAGCCACCACCAGGCGATAGTCGCCGGGCGGGGCGGTCGGGGGCAGCGGCAACGTCCAGGGATCCGAAACGATCTCGCCCACCTCCCAGGCGGTAAAGGGCGCGGTGCCGTGGACCGGGTAGCCCTCGCGGTAGCCCCAGACCTTATCGCCGATGTCCTGCCAGCCCAGGGCCACGCGATGCGTCTGCGTGATGGGGCCGCGCGCCTGCCAGTAGAGGGTCAGGTCGGCGTCGTCCAGGCGATAGCCCACGAGCCGGAGGGCCGGACCCAGGTCGGCGGCGAGGGGCTGGATGGGGGAGGACGGCGGGTTCAGGATGGCCGGGATGGAGAAGACGGTCACGAGCAGCGCGGCCGGCGCGAACAGGGCCAGCAGGCCCCGCCAGCGGGCCGCCCAGAAGCACAGCCCGGCCAACGCCAGCAGGGCGGCGAGCGACGCGATGTTGCCGGCCAGCCGGATCGGCGTGTCTGCCCAGCCAAAGACGACCGTGTGCTCGCCGGCCGGCGCGTCTATGGCGGCCAGGCCCAGCGGCCCCACCGGGCGCACCGGGACCGGCTGGCCGTCTATCGTGGCGCGCTGAGCCGGGTAGTAAAAGGCGTGAAAGACGATCGGGCCGGCGTCGCCGCTGGTCGCCAGGCGCAGCTCCAACGGCGTGTCCTGGAGCACCTGGACCGATGGCGGCGCAGCGGCCGGGTCAACGCCGCGCTCGGCCGGATTCAGGGCGCGGCGCGGAATCTCGCCCGGCTCCCGGCGCACCCACGCGGGCACGTACTCGGACGAGATGCTGGTCCCCATATGGCCGGACAGGAACTCCTGGCGGTGCACAGCGGCCACGCTCAACTCGGCGTCGGTCAGCCGCCAGTGGTTGCGGGGAATGTTCGCGATAGCGGACAGGATCAGGACGAGAGCAATGGCCGCTGCGAGCGGTCCAGAAACCCATTTTCTTGAAGAAAACCGGTTTCTCATCAGCGAGCCGATGAGCGGGGCGACGCACAGGCCCACGCCGGCCAGCAGACGCCAGGGCCAGACGTGGGAGACCAGCCCCACGGCGTCCCACAGGGGCCGGGTCAGGTCGGTCATGAGCAGGAGTTGGAGGGCTGCCAGCCCGGCGAACATCGCCAGGAGGCCCCGGGGCGCGCGCCGTAGCCAGGGCAACACGGCCAGCGCGATCAGCGCCAGCAGCAGCGGCAGCAGGCCCATGTTCTTCCGGGCATAGTCGTAGACGAGCGAAGGCTGCACCAATGCCGTGAGCGGCACGAGCATGGTGCGTGGATCGAATGCTTCGCCGGTCAGATGCTCTGCTGATACTTGGGGCAGTTCGGCCCAGGCCGGGAGCCAATAGAACGCGGTCAGGGCCAGAAAGAGGAGACCGGCCATTGCCAGGAGCAGGAGTGCGCGTTTTCCCAGAAACCCGTTTTCTCTCAGAAAACGGGTTTCTCGGCCAATCGCCAGGAGCGCCAGACAGTACACGCCCAACGCTGGCGCGAACATGAGCGCGGCGATGTTGTGGGCCAGGAGCAGGGAGGCCAGGGTCAGGCTGGCGACGGGCACATGGACGAGACGCCGCTCGACGATGAGCCGGTGCAGCGCCCACGCCGCCAGCGGCGCGACGGCCATCGCCAGGGCTTCGGCCACCGCCCCGCGCTCGTACAGGTTGACCAGGAAGTAGGGAAAGTAGACGTAGGCGATGGCTGCCACCACCGGCGCAGCGACCCGCTCCCGTCCAAATAGCTCCCGCCCCCAGGCGTACATCGCCAGCGCGGCCAGCAGCACGGCCACGACCCAGACGGCCTTGAGGCTCAGGATGAGATCCAGGCCCAAGATGTGAAACGCCTCGGCCAGGTAATAGGTCAGGGGGGCGTAAAAGTTAAAGACGGCGTCGCCATAGCCGTAGCCAAAGTTCGGCGCCCAGCGGGGGAACAGCGCGCCGGCCTGGAGCACGCGGTGGAACTCGGCCAGGCGGAAGGCGTGGACGTAGGCATCCATGGTGCGGGGCAGGCCGGGGTGCAGCAGGGGGGCCAGGGCCGGCAGGGCGGCCAGCACCGTCAGGATTGGACCGAGCCAGTGGTATAGGGTGCGTTTCACGGTCTCATTCACGGGGATAGCGATAGGCGTTGATCGCCCGGACGGGCAAGGTCGGGGAGGCGGCAAGCTCATGAAACACATTGTGTAGGTGCTCCTCATCGGTGAAGAAGCGTTTCGGGCCGGCGTCTTTGGACGAGATTGCGCCGGATTTTTCGGTGGGTTTGCGCCCCAAGAGACCGCGTAGCCAGTGAGTCATTCTTCTGCTCCTGACGATACGCGAGACCGGGATTATCTGGGAGAGCGGTGGCATTCCCGCCCGGCTCCGTGGTTGTCAAAGCGGGTGAAGTGTGCTACAATGAACTCGGGTCAAAACACGGGAGGTGATGCGATGAGCACGGAAACCATGGCCGAGCCAGTAGTGCTCCAGGTCGAATCGGACGGCGGGCTGGCCTTGCCCCGACCGCTGTTATCGCCGGCTGGCCTGCACGAAGGAGATCGGGTGCTCGTGTTCCCCCTGCGGTCTGGCTTGCTCTACCTGTACAAGATAGACGCGCCAGAGCCGCTTTCCAGGGAAAAGTTGAGCGCCCTGATGCGAGACGCCTTTGAGAGCAGCGGCTACACCACTCGCGAGCAGGTATTGACTCTGGTGCGCGAGACCCGGCGTGAACTGGCGCAAGAATGGTAACCCTCCCCGCCCGGCTGCTCCTGGACACGAATGTATTCATCCTCGGCTTCTTGGACCTCGATGGCCCTGAAGGTCGCCTTCTGCGTGCCCTGGCGGATCACCCTCGCGTGACCTTGATCCTGTCCAACGAGGTGGTGGCCCAAATCCGCCGTGTGGCGCGCCGAACCGGGGGCAAGGACTGGGCCGGTCATCTGCTCAGCCGCGTGTGGCAGGATTATGCCATCGAGTACGTGACCGTGCTGGCAGATGAAAAGCGCGAGCTGGCCGCTCGAACCGACATTCCCCGCGAGGACATTGGCATCTATATGACGGCGCTGCAAGGTCGGGCCGAGTGTTTCGTGTCGGCCAATCGCGAGCTGGTGCAGCAGGCAGCCGCCCGACAACGCCTCTTTGAGTGTCTGTCTCCCCAGGAATTCCTCGACAAATACCTCTCCTGATAGCATATCCTGCCTCATTTCAGAGTCTCAGTAGATGGAAATTTGTGCTCCCAGGCGGAAGGCGTGGACGCAGGCATCCATGGTGCGGGGCAGGCCGGGGCGCAGCAGGGGGGCCGGGGCTGGCAGGGCGGCCAGCACGGTCAGAGGTCAGAAAGGGGCCAATCCGGAGGTGCGACGCGCGTTTCAGAAAGTGCCGCGCCGTAGCCATCATCAGTGCCACCAGGTCAGCACTCACGCGGCGCCAAGAATGCGTTCTGTCTCTTCAAAAAGAGGGGCGACCACGGTCCAGTAGTCGGCGTCACGGCGATCCTCCGAGAGATCGAACCGGGCAGCCTGTTCGCGCAGCGTGGCAGACATCGCCTCCCAGCGCGTCGCATAGGAGATAGATGACGCGGCAGGGAGCATGATCAGGCGATGCGCGCCGAGAATAACCTGCACTTCGCCTGCTTCCAGGCCGGCCTGACGGGCCAATGCGGCGGGCAAGACGATGCGGGTTTGGTCGGATAATTGCAAGGGTAGAGTGGTCATGGCTCAACCTCCATGCGCGTGCAGATAGCGCTTTTCTTCGGCTATCTCGGCCTCGACAAGCTCGCGGTGCGTCTCATAATACGCGAGCGCCTCCACGACCTGTTCCACAGGCAGGTCCATGTCCGCGGCCGCCTGCTCGACGCTCAACTGGTTGGCGCGCATCTTGTAGACCAATTGCCCCACCGTCATGTTGCGCCCCTTCAGGTAAGGCTGTTGGCGATTCTTCTCCGGGCGCATCACCAGGTAGCGATAGTGCTCAAAGACCAGCGGCGCCACGGCCGGCACGCTGAGTTCCTTGAACCGCTCCAGCCGCTCCAACTCGCCAGGCTCCACGCTGACGATGCGCCGGTCAGACAGCATCTCGTTCACGATCCAGAGAAACGTCCCGTAAGCCTGCTGGAGCAGGTCTGCCCGCGAGCGAACGGCCAGCCGCTTCTGCAACAGCTCTAGCTGCGTGGTCTCGGCCGGGGTCAGATCCACCTGCACGCGGATGGTATCCCGCCGGGTTGCTTTCAAGGCCATGATGCACCTCCATTCACTCCAATTATACAGCAAAATGGAGTATCTATCAAGGCATCCCGAGCGACAGGGGGCCGAGGATCACGTGGTCTGTATCGCCGGTGGGGAGCCGCTGGCCGGTGCTGGCGTCGTACCAGCCTACGGCGATGGTGTATGTGCCCGGCGGCGCGCCCGGCTCCACGAGGATGTCGTAGGTGTCGGTCAACACCTCGCCCACGAGCCAGCTCGTGGTGGGGCACTCGCCGCCGCAAGGGACGCCGTCGCGCTGGCCGCGCCGCTGGCCGGCCGGGTCCAGCAGGTGCGTGAAGACCGTGTACGATGTGGACATAGGGGCCAGACACCGCCAGTACAGCGTGAGGTGAACAGATTGGGCTTTGGGGTTTGGGCTTTGGGTTTTGCTCACTTGGTAGCCCAAAAGCTCGATGGACGCGCCGAAGGTGGCGCGGAAGGGATGCTCGATGGTCGGCGCGTCGAAGGTGTGGGGCCGGCCCTGGATGCGTAGCGGGACGAGAGGGGCCGGGGCCGTCGCATGGCCGGCCGCATCCACCAGGGAGACCAGGAGCATAGCGTCGCCTGTTGGCGCGTCGGCCGGGATGCGCAGGTCGAGCCAGCCGGTCCACGTCTCGCCGGCCCGCCAGCGGCTCGTGGGATGCGAGTCGCTGGCCGCCGGGCCGTCCGCCGTGGCGACAACTTGGCCGGTCGCGTCCAGCAGCGTCAACCGGACGCGGTAATCGCCGGCGATGGGGCCGGCCGCTCGCCAGGTGAGGGCAATCGGCACAGTGGTCCCCGGCGCGAACGTATCACCGGCCAACTCGTAGCCCAGCAATTCCAGGCCCGGCGCGTCGGCAAAGCGCACGCCCAGCGGGTGCGCCACGGGCACGGCGTCCGGCGCGGGCGGCGCGGCCGGGGGCATGACGGTGATGGCCCCGACCGGGGCCTCGGTGCCGGCCAACTGGCCGGCCTCGTCAAAGCGACCGTGCCGCCGGCCGGTGGCCGGGTCGTAGAGGCCCACGGTGACGGTGTAGACGCCCGGCGGCGTGCCGGGAAAGACCGGCAAGATGGCATAGCCCCAGTTCTCGGCCCCGACGGCCCAGCGCGTGACCGGCGCGTGGTCGTCGTCCAGGAGCGCCTGGCTGGCCTGGGCGATGAGGTGGCCCCCGGCGTCGCGCAGGTAGAAGAACGCGCTATAGTCCGCATCTACGGCGGCGGTCTTTTGCCAGCGCGCGGCGACCCAGACATCGCCGCCGGAGGGGACGGTGGCCGTCAGCACATCGGATTGGCCGGCCGCGCCGGCCGTCGCGCCGGTCAACGTCACCTGGTAGCCAAAGTTGTCGGCGCGGGGGGCCAGCGCCTCCGCGATGGCGAACGTCTCTGGCGGGTTCGCCACGTCGAAGAACGAGACAACCCAGCCCCGGCCGGCGTCAATGCCCGCGCGTGTGCCGTACTTGCCCAGCAGATAGCGCACCAGGCCCTTGGGGTCGGCGTCCAGGAACTCGCGCACCGTCCATTCGATGGCGACCGGCGCATGGTGCTCCCGGCAGACGGCGGCGAGCTGGGCCGGGGTCGTCGCCTCGCTCACCGGCACGTAGACATGGGGCGCGCGGCCCCGGTAGAGAAAATCAATCGTCAGATGGCGGTGCGGCTGGCCCTCGATGTAGCTGGGGTAGCGGGCCGGGATGAGCAGCAGATACGCATGATCATCCGGCGGAAGGCGGTTCAGGTACTCGGCCAATTCGACGTTATGCCCGTCAAAGGCCAAATAGTTCTCCTCGCTTGTCGCCCAGACGGTGAAATAGTCGCGGGCGTTGACGGCGGTGATGACCACCAGGGCGACAATAACGACGGTGGGCCAGATACAGTATGCAGATTGCAGATTGCAGATTGCAGATTGCAATTTGCAATTTGCAATTTGCAATTTGCAATTTGCTTTGGGGTTTGGTCTTGGAAACCGGCGCAACCAACGGCCGATCTGCACGGCGGCGTATGCAGCGAATATGGCGAGGGCCGGCAGGAGCGCGGTCTGGCGGGGAAAGTGAGGCACCAAATCAGCCGAGATGAGGCCGGGCACGAGCATGATGGCGAACCAGAGGAGCAGGAATTGGCTGGCCGGTTGACGCCAGCGCCACAGGCACAGCAGCAGCCCGCCGACGAACAAGACGAACGTGAACGGGTCCAGGAGGGGCCGGCCCGGCAGGTTGTGCGTCCAGTTGGGGTCGCCCTGGATGGCGAACATCCCGGCCGTCTTGAGCACGTTGCCGAGGAGCGTGCCCCAGGGGTCGCCGTGGTTGAGGGCCGGGTTGAAGATGGAGACCTGCGCGGCCCGGGCGGTGAACTCGGACCAGTGGGTGAGATAGTACGCGCCCAGGGGGAGGAAGGTGAGGAAGGCGACGAGGGCGGTGAGTAAGGCGCAAAACGTCAAACGTGAAACGTCAAACGTCAAACGTGATGCGTGACGGCTGACGCCTGACGTTTGACGTTTGACGTAGACAACAGAACGCACAAGTTGAAAGAGGACGAAGGCGGCAAGCACGAACGGGACGAACCGGCTGGTGGGGTAGGTGTAGAGACAGAGGCCCAGGGCGAGGCCGGACAGGGCGAACCATCCCCACTCGCTCGCCGGGGGTCTGCGCCTCCCGTCTCTGGTCGAGGCGATGGCCCGATTCTGAACGGCGTTCCACCCGCGCCAGAAGAGCCAGAAGGCCAGGGTCTCGAACAGGGCCACGCTGCCGGCCCGGAACCCCACCCGGCTGAAGTGGATGGCCGGATAGAGCACCGCGAGCCAGAGCGCGGCCAGGAGGGCGACCTCTCCTCTACCCCCCCGGCCCCCCTTCCCCTCCCCTGGCAGGGGAGGGGAAGGGGGGTTGGGGGGATGGGGAGAGGTTAGCTCCCGCGCCAGCAGATACGTGGTCAGCAGCGTGGCCGCGCCGCAGAGGGCAGAGGCCAGCCGGATGGCATAGCCGGTCTGCCCGAAGACCAGGAACAGCCCGGCCACCAGGTACATGAACAGCGGTTCCTTGCCGCCGCTGTAGGGGAAAAAGATCGGCCACTCGCCGCGCAGGATGGCCTGAGCGTCCAGCCCCTTGCCGGCTTCGTCGAAATACAAGCCCGGGGGCACGCTATCCAGCGCGTACAGGCGTAGCCCCAGCCCCAATAGCAAAACGGCGAGTAGTGCGAATATGTGGATGTGCGAATTGACGAATTGACGAATTGACGAATGACGCTTTGCCTCACTCGTAGATTCGTCCACTATAGTCCCCGTAGCGAAGCGAAGTGGGATTCGTTCCATTCGTAGATTCGTCCATTCGTGGATTCTTCCATTCAATGCGTGTCAATCGCCATGAACTGCCGCACGGTGTCGGTGAACTCTTTGAAGGTCATGGGATACGGGTGGATGCGCCGGCGCAGGGCATAGCCCTTCCACAGCTTGTAGGCCAGCCACGAGACGGGGTTCTTGGGCAGCTTGATGATCTGGCGGATGAGGGGCGTCAGCCAGGGCCACTCCACGCCGATGGCGAACCAATTTTGCAGGTGCTCGATGCGGTGCTTCTCGGCCGGGGTACTGAACCGGAGCACCGACTTTTGCACCGCCGAGGGGATGATGTCGTCGAACGAGCCTTCCAGAAGACCCTCGGCCTTGGTGAACTCGCCCAGGCGCGTGCGGGGGTAGGGCTGGTACAGGTAGGTGGCGGCGTAGGCCGGCCGGCACGCCACGTTCAGCTCCAGCGACTCGAGATCCGTCGCCAGGGAGCCGGTGGGCAGGCCCAGCATGGTGGTGGTGATGAGGGCCAGCTTGTGCCGCCGGAGCACCCCGGCGGCGCGGATGATCTGCTCGCGGCTCAGGTTGCGGTTGAGCACCTCGTTGCGGAGGCGGTCGTTGCCGCTCTCCACGCCCATGCCCACGGCCTGGCAGCCGGCCCGCGCCAGCAGCTCCGCGATCTCGTCGTCCACCAGGTTGGCCCGGACCTGCGCGTGGAACGGCACACCGCCGGCCGCCGGCCACTTGTCGGCGAACTCGCGCAGCCACTCCCGCGAGACGATGAACGTGTCGTCGGTAAAGATGACGAATGAGAAGGGGTACTGCCGCTGCAGCTCGACATACTCTTCGATGACATTGTCCACGCTGCGCTGGCGGATGCGCCTGCCCTTGCCCTTGTACAGCGCAAAGTACGAGTGGTTGAAGCAGTAGGAGCAATCGAACGGGCAGCCCCGGCCCATCGTCATCGGCCGGTTCTTGGCATGGCGACTGAGGGGGTGGATGTCGTAGAGCAAGGGCCGATCCAGGAACGGCAGCGTGTCCAGGTCGGCGATGAGGGGCCGGACCTCGTTGCGCACGATGCGACCGTCGGCCTTGAACCACCAGTTGGGGATGGCGGTATAGTCGGCGCCGGCGTCCAGGGCGGCGGCCAACTCCGGCAGGGCGTCTTCCCCCTCGCCCAGGCAGACGCCGTCCACGCCGTCTTGTTCGATCAACTCCGGGAAAAACGTGGGGTGCGGCCCGCCAAAGACGGAAAAGACGCCGGGGACCTCTTCTTTGATGCGGCGATTGACCTGGAGGTAAAAGTGCTGGGTGCCGGTGAAGGCGGTGTAGCCCACCACCTGGGGCTGGAAGCGTTTGGCGGCGACCACCGGGTCCTCATCGGCTGCGATGACCAGCCGCACGTCGTGGCCGGCGCGTTTCAGGATGCTGGATAGTTGCAAGATGCCCAGCGGCTCGAACTCGATCTTTTCGACGATGAACAGGATACGCAAGGCGACTCCATCGTAGATGTATGTAGGGGCGTAGCCGCGCTACGCCCCTACGATTGTACACCGATTTGCACGTTCTGTCCAGTCATGGCCTGATTACGGGGCCAGGATCGCAAAATTCACCAGCTCGATGTTCAGGTCTCGGACCGCTTTCCGGATCTCGTCACTCACCAGGATCGTCAGCTCCACCACCCGTTCGTCCACGTACCCGCTGCTATCCAAAAGCTCGTGGTCCGAGAAACCCGGATGCACCATGAGTTCTGTCAGCCCCTCCTGCACCGTGCCCAGGATACGCCGCAGGTTGGCGGCGGTCAGGTTGGGGCGGCCAAAGAACTCGCCGATGAACCGGTCTGGGTGTTTCAGGCCCCGGGCCTGGACGATCTCCAGGTCTTGCTGGATCATCGCCAGCATCCGCATCGGCGTCACCCCGTACTGCTCAGCCAGGCCGAACACCTGCGCATCGCGTTCCGAGAGGGTGGTGGGCAGGGGCAGGCGGATCGGCGATCGTTCCGCCTGGGCCACGTCGGCCAGGACGGCAAAGTAGGGGGGATAGAGGTACAGGAAATGGTGACAATCCAGGTGCGTGGGTTCCCGGCCGTGCTGGCGAAAGGCCGCGATCTGGGCCTCAAACTCCCGGCGCAATTCCCCCAGGTCAATGCGCTCCGGCTGCTGTCGCAATATCTGTTGTGACAAGAACTGGCCTTCCGCATCCACCAGCGAGGGGACCGCCGCCGGGGGGAGCACCGGCCGTCCCAGGGTGAACGTGAGGTGCACGCCGACGCCCAGCCGGGGGTTCTGCGCCGCCATCTCCAGGGCCAGGTCGGCCCAGGGCATGTTCATCATCACCGTGGTGCTGGTGACGATCCCGGCCTGGTGGGCCAGGATGATGCCCCGGGTCACGCCCCGGCTGCGCCCGCTGTCATCGGCGTTGACGATGAGCCGTTTGGCCATGTGGTGAATTCCTCTCTGCCAGGCTATTCGCCCCCGTTGCTCCCAATGGAAAATGATCCACGAATCTACACGAATCTTCACTGATTTTTTATATTCGCGTAGATTCGTGCAGATTCGTGGAGCGATGCCCGCTATGTTCAGGTCAGGTCTGGCGGAGCCGGGCGCGCTCGCCCTGTAAGGAGAAATAGATGCCCAGCAGGATCAATGCCCCGCCGGCCAGGGTCGGCAGGGGAGGCATCTCGCCGAGCAAGAGAAAGGACCAGGTTGCCGAACCGACCGGCTCGCCCAGGGTGGCCACAGTGACAAAGGCCGGCGAGAGATGCCGCAGCGACCAGTTCAGGGACGAATGGCCGATGAGCTGCGGGCCGAGTGCCAGCAACAAACACATGAGCAAGGTCTGCGGGCTGTAGCCGGTCAACGGCACGCGAGCCGCCAGGGCGAATAACACCAAAAAGACCGCGGCCGAAGTGTAGACCGGCGTCACGTAGGCCAGCAATCCCAGCCGACGTTGCAGGCTCCGGCCCAACAGGAAATAGGCCAGGACCATCCAGGCCCCGCCCAGGGCCAGGGCGTCCCCCCACAGCGCCGTACCGCCCAGCGCCAGGTCCCCGATCCCGATGAGTGCGCCGCCGATCACCGAGATGACGATGCCCAGTGCCATCCGTCGGCCGATCCGCTCGCCCAGCAGGGGGGAAAGCAACCCCATCCACAGGGGATTGGTGGATACCAGGACCACGCTGCTGGCGACGGTGGTGTGCTCCAACGAGGAGATCCACAGGGCGAAATGGCAGGCCAGGAAAAAGCCCGCCAGCACGGCCAGGGCCAGGTCGCGGCGGCTCAAGCCCCGCAGCTCGCTGTTGGCGCGCCAACCGGCCAGGGGCAACAAGATAGCCGAGGCGAAACTCAGCCGGTAGGCGGCGATAGCCAGCGCCGGGGCCTGTGCCCAGCGGATCAGGATGGCCGCGAAGGAAGCTGTCCCTACCCCGATCAAGAGCACCAGGTATGGGCTAGGCGTTGGCCGTGTCACGTCCCCCGTCCTACGCGCTCCAGGCCAGGCGCAGCATCACCAGGAGCGCCTGGTAGGCCAGGGCCATGTCTGGCGCGGTATATTCCACCCGGCGGGCGTGGGGCCGTTGGCTGCCGGGCAGGAGCGCGGCCACGTCCGCATGGGTGGTTTTGACCAGGTCCACGGCCACCGTCACCGGCGCGGGGATGACGAACGGGGCCACGGAGGCCGACATGGCCCGCTGGGCGGCCTCGCGGATGGCCTGGTGGGCCTGAGCAGTGGGCAGACAGCGCGCCGCCGTGCGGCCGTAGCTGTGCTTCACGGGCACGATCTCCACGTGTGGCCCCAACAGGTCCCGGGCCTCCTGGCACACGGCCAGATCGCCGGTCACCAGGACCACCGGCACGCCATAGTGACCGGCCAGGGCCGCATTGAGGCCCGTTTCCCCCACTGGCCGCCCGTTGAGGGCTACCTGCCACACGGTGCTGCTGCTGTAGGTGTGCTCCAGGATGCCGTGGAGCGTGCCAGCCTGGGCGTGATACCCCACGAAAAACGCCACGTCGGCCCCCTCGTCAATGCCCTGCATCATGCTCAGGGGTTTGGGGCTGCCGCTGATGAGATGAGCGGGCGCGTGCAGGTGCTCTAGCAGGATATTGGTCATGCCACCGTGGCTATCGTTCACCACGATCTCGGTGGCCCCGCCCGCCACGGCCCCAGCGATGGCGGCATTCACCTCGTTGGTCATCAACTGGCGCGCGCGCTCGTACTCCTTGTGTTTGCTGTCCGTCTGATCGGGATGGACGATGCCGGAGATGCCTTCCATGTCGGCGGAGATCAAGACTTTCATGATGGGCCTCCCAAGTAATTGAACAACCCCAACCCCCCGGCCACCGGGATCGCGGCGCCGGTGATGTAGCGCGCTGCGGGCGAGGCCAGGAACGCGACCAGGGCGGCCACGTCGCGCGGCTCGCCCACGTAGCCCAACGGCACGCGGGCCACCATGCGCTCGCGCCACGCTTCCTCCCGATGGTAGAACGCGCCATTGCTGATGAGACCAGCCAGCACGACGTTGGCGGTGATATGGTACGGCGCGCCTTCCAGGGCGATGCTGCGAGTGAACCCGAGCAAGGCCGCTTTGGACGCCGCGAAGGAGACCTGGGCCGGGCTGCCCACCTCAGCGGCCAGGGAAGACACGTAGACGAGCCGCCCCGCCCCCTTTTCCTTCAATAGCGGCAGCACGGCCTTGGTGACGTTGTACGCGCCGGTGAGATTCACCGCCACGTCCTGGTCCCACTGCCCGTCGTCCAGGTCCTCCAGCACGGCCGGCGGGCTGACGATGGTCGCGTTGCTCACCAGGATGTCCGGCGTGCGGCCCTCCAGCTCAGCGAGGATCGCCTGAAGCATGGCCTGGACCTGCGCCCGGTCGGTCACGTCCACGGCCAGGGCCATGGCAAAGCGCCGGAAGGCGCGCACCTTCTCGGCGGTGTTTTCCGCGCCCACGCGCCGGCTATCCGCCACGACCACGTCGGCGCCGGCCTCGGCCAGGGCCAGGCAGATAGCCCGGCCCACGCTCCCGGCCCCGCCAGTCACCAGGGCCAGTTTGCCCGTCAATGAGAACATGATACCTCCCAGATATGCTCGCGCGGGGTTTGGAACCCCGCGCTGGCGGCGGGTGCAAACCGCCGCGAGCAGAAGGGTTATTTGCGAGACCCACACACGCCCCGGCGCACCCCTGGACACGAAAATGCCACCAGGCGCGGGTTTTAACCTGCGCCGGGTGCGGAAGAGCGGGCCAGGGGTGGAGAAGGGGGCCTACTCGCGTGGCTCCTTGCTGATGCGCCAGGTGCAGGTGGCGGCCCCGGCGGCCCGGCACTCGGTCTCCACGATGTCAAACTCTTTGCCGGTGGCCCACTTGAGGGCCTGCTGGAGCGCGCCGGTGGTGGTGTGGCACATGGGCCGCTCGGCCGTGCGCCCGTGGCAGGTGCCGCATTCCTCCTTGATGATCAGGTAGGCATCCCCGGCGTCTTCCAGGTGACACGGCTCGTGGAGCGATTCTGTCATGCCCCGGGCGACGTGGCCCAGCGTGGTCTTGACCTTGAGCGGCAGGGGGAGCAACTTCAGGGCCACGCCGGCCAGCCCGATGAGGGCCGGTTGCTCCTGGATGGCATAATCGAACGAGGCCCGGCCGATGCGCAACAGGAAGGCTTTGGACCCCCGGGGGCCGTAAAAGTCCTCGATGGCCCGGATGACCGCCGCATAATCCGAGATGGGCACCTCGTCGTTCATGTTGTCTGGCGGATACTGGCCGATGAAACGCTGCAACCCGGCCGCGTTCAGCATCGCGCTGATCCCTTTATCCCCCATTACCTCTTCCACCGCCAACAGCAGCGTGCGCAACGCCGCATTGGGAAGCAAAAGCTCGGTCATGTCGCCCCCCCTTTTCCGTTTCCCTTGATCCGCACGTATATCGGATTCGTCAGGGCGCGGAGCATCAGGGCCGCTGGCTCCTCATCCAGGGGAACTTCTGGCGGCTCCATCACTTCCACGCGGTAGTACGTATCTCGCGTCACGGTCGCGGTGGTCTCCCAGGCCAGGTCCGGCGCGCCGATGTCCATCTCCTGCACCACGCCGACGTCGGAGATGAGGCGCAAGATGCAGCCCTCGGCCCCCATGACCTGCCCGGCCAGATGCACTGTCTCGCCGGGGGCCACCGGTGCCTCGTCGCCCATCATGAACTCGCCGGCGGCCGTGCGCGCGGTGAGATATATCTCGACGCCGGCCGGCTCTGGGGTGAGGAACACGTGTCCGCGCCGGATGCCGTCCAGGATCGCTTCTGCGGTGAACGATTCAGCCCAGACCCAGGTGGTGGGGTTGCCCAACTCGTGGGGATAGGTGCGCGCCGGCGTGCGGACCAGATGGACGTCGCTGCCGCCCACGCCCACCACGCGCTGGCCCTCGCGTAGCAATTCGTCCCACCAGGCCAAAGCCTGGTAGTTGCTGACCCACCAGGGGGCTTGCCACACCTCCAGGCAGTCAAAGCCGCGCACGGTCTTCCAGTCCCAGTCTGGCCCCTCGTCCTTGGGGTGGTTGATGGAGAACAACAGGCCCCGGCGGTGCGCCTCGGCGATGAGGGCCTCAGCGTCGGCCGGGGTGCGGGCGCGAAAGTCCAGCCAGCGGTCCAGGCCCCACACGTTGGCGTGGCCGTAGTAGGTGGTGATCTCCTCGCCGGGGATCATCAATACCTCGGCTGTGGAGGCGGCCGGCAGGTGTGGGTTCTGGGCCACGGTGTTGTGGTCGGTGAGGGCCAAAAAATCCAGGCCCCGCGCGCGGGCCGCAGCCACCAGTTCCGGGATGGGATTCTCGCCGTCGCTATGGATGGAATGGAGGTGCAGGTCGCCCTTGTACCAACGGGGATGGGGATTGACGCAGCTGGCGCGCAGGCCCGCCAGGAGTTGGGCGGCCGCCGGGGCGATCCGCTCGTGGACGTCCTGGGGGGCGGGGGTCGGCCAGCCGCCTGGCGGCGCCTGGGTATAGACGCGCACCGTCACCCGGAATGTGCTGGCCGGGCGTTTCATCTCTTGCAGGCCCAGGACGATCTGCCATTGGCCGGCGGGCAAGGGGCCGGGCAGGTAGCCGGGCGTGGCGCGGTCTTCCATCACAAAAAAGCCCCGCCGGAACGATCCGCTCCAACCCCGAAAGTCCCCGGTGACGAGATCGGTGCCGTCGGGGCCAAACAGCCCGATGTCCAGCACCGTATCGGCATCGCGGCCCTCGTATTCATAGGCTGCTTCGATGCGCACGGCATCAGGGGGTACATAAAAGGGAAAATACCCGTAATCGCGTTGACTGATCGGGGTGAGCGTGCCCTGGAAGATGGTTTCGATCACGATGGCTCCGCTATTTCGGCCCAAAAAGGGTGCGGCAGGTCTGACCACCGCCGCCGCGCGACGGCTGCAAGCTCCAACTTCTCATCGGTCAGCGTAGCCGAGACAAGTTCTGTTGCCATCTCGCGCCTCGTTTAGCGGTTAGGGTCGGTGCTCAGATCGTCAACTCCAGCCCCTCGCGGGCGGCGATGGTGTTCGGAAAGAGGTGTTGGGCCTCGCGCTCCATGGCCGCGATCTGCTCGTCGTCGTGGTGAGGATCGTGGTGGAAAAGCACCAGTCGTTTCACCTCGGCCAGCCGGGCGACCTGCACGGCCATCTGGGGGGTGCTATGGCCGTAGCCCTGCTTGGGACGAGGACCTCGGGCATACTCCTCTTCGGTATACTGGGCGTCGTGGATCAGCAGGTCGGCGTGCCGCGTAAAGTGGATGAGGCGGGCGTCGTCGCCCACATAGCCCTCGGTATCACTGGCAAAAACCAGGCTCCGGCCCTGCCACGAGATGCGGTAGATGAGGACACCGTCTTTGGGATGAGCATAGCCTTTGTACAGCCGGATCTCCACCTCCGCCGGGCTGGTGACGTGATCTTGCCGGTAGACGTTGCGCACGATCGGTTCTGGCACGCCGGGCTGCAAGAGGATGACCTCCGATTCCTCGATGTTGCGGATGATCTTGAGCGAGTTCAGCTCCTCCAGCTCCACCGGGAAGGAGGGCGGCAACATGGCCCGGGCGATGGCCTCCTTCAGGTCTTCCCGGAACATCTTGGGGCCGAACATGTACAACGTGCTGGACCCGAGATAGGCGGGCCGGAAGAACGGAAACCCCTGGGTATGATCGTGGTGGGTGTGGCTGAAGAGGATGGTGGCAAAGATCGGCTCGCCCGTCTCATCGTGCTGGCGCAGCAACTGGTAGCCCAGTTCCACGATGCCGGTCCCGGCGTCAATGATGATCAGATGCCCCCCGGCCCGGACCTCTACGCAGGTGGTGTTCCCGCCGTAGTGGATGGTACGGGGGCCGGGCACCGGGTAGCTGCCGCGCACACCCCAGAACTTGACGCGAAAATCGTCGGTCATGATCGTCTCTCACCAATGCCTTTTGTAGCCTAACTGTACCAGAAAAAACGTGCTCTGTCAAGGAGATGGCGATTGGCTAAAGGATATGAGCGTGGGCCGGCGGCACGACCGGTGCCCCACACCCGCGCTAGGCCAGCATCTCCCCCACCTCTTGCAGCATCTTGACCACGTCTTTCGGCAGGACCGGCGGCTTTTTGCCCACCGCGTGGCAGCCCAGGATGAGCTGCGCCGTGCGCTCGACGGCCTCCACCAGGTTGGCGGCCCGGCGCAGGCTGCTGGCCGCGGCCACGATGCCGTGATTCCGCAGGATGCAGGCCGGGTTCTGCCCCAGGGCCTTTGCCGTCGCCAGGGCCAGCTCCTTGGTCCCCGGCATGATGAACGGCACCACCGGCACCTCCTTGAGGAACGCCGCGTCGGTGGTGACCGGCAGGAACGGCAGCCCGCTCATCCCCAGGATGGTGGCATAGGGCGCGTGGGCGTGGATGATGGCCTGCACGTCGGGCCGCGCCTTGTAGATCTCCAGGTGCAACGCCCGCTCGGACGACGGCGCCAGCCCCCCGGCGTCCAACACGTTGTCCTCAAAGTCAATCCGCACCATGGCCTCGGGCCGCAGGTTGCCCTTGAACAACTGGCTGGGCGTGATCCAGCACTCCTGCTGGCCTTCGACGCGGATGCTCGCGTTCCCGCCGGTGGCGGTGATCAACTGCAACTGGAACAGCTCGGTGACGACCTGCACCAACTGCTCACGCGGGTCCGCCGGGATGTCCAGGGCCAACGGACCGGCCGGGGCGCCACAGGCAGGCTTTGGGGCCAGGAGCGCAAGGTCCATGCCGCCGGCCTCCGCCCGCGCCGCTGTGTAGAGCCGGACCAGGTCGTTCTGGATGCGCTGGAGGCCCATCGCCAGGCGCACGCTCCCGCTGAAGGTGAGCTTGCCGCTCATGGCGGCCTTGTTCCCGCTCACCTGGCCGGTCAGGATCCCATCCAGGGTTTCGGCGCTGGCCTTCATGCGCACCTCGGCCGGCGCGGGCGGCGCCCCCACGTCCGCCACGACTGCGCCGTCCCAAAAGCCCACGTAGAACTCCAGGCCCAGGTCGGTCAGGGTATAGTGCGAGATGACCCGCCGTTTGGCGGCAAAGGCGTTCAGGGCCGGATCCGCCCGGGCTTGCTCGCAGAACCGGCGCAGGAGCCGTTCCATCTGCTGGCGGGCTTCCTGCGAGGGCGAGACGACGGGCGCCGCCGGGGGTGACTCCTTCGGGGGACTGATCGGGGCGGCAGGCGCCTGCTGCAAGTCGCTGACCGCTGGCCCCGGCTGATCCGCCCGGTCTGCCAGGGCGGCCAGGTCCGCCGGCCGGCGCCGTTCCGTCCACGAAAAGCCGTCCAGCGCCTCCGGGTTCAGGACGTACTGCGGTCGCTCGCCGACCAACATGCGCCGAATGTCCGCCACGATCATCCGCCCCTGATGAGCGGCCACCTCCACCGTGTTCCCGCCCATGTGGGGCGTGGCGATGACGTTGGGCAAGGCCAGCAACGGGTGATCGGCGGCGGGTGGCTCCTCGGCAAAGACGTCCAGGGCGGCGCCGGCCAGGTGGCCGGACTGCAATGCGGCCAGCAGGGCGGCCTCATCCACCAGGGCGGCGCGGGCGGTGTTGACCAGCAGCGCCCCCGGCTTCATCCGGGCGAGGGCCGCCGGCCCGATGAGGCCGCGCGTCTCGGCGGTGACGGGGGCGTGCAGGCTGACGATGTCGCTCCCGGCCAGCAACTCCTCCAGGGAGACGAGTTCGGCGTCATGCAGGGTGGCGTCCTCCGGGCCGAGGTAGGGGTCATAGACCAGCAGCCGGGCGCCGAAGGCTGTCAGCCGGCGGGCCACCTGCCGGCCGACGGCGCCCAGGCCCACCAGCCCCACCGTCTGGCCCCATAGCTCGCGGCCGAGGAACTGCTCATGGGCCTGCCCCATGCGCCCCATGTCGCCGGCCTCGCCGCCGGGCTGGCGCAGGAAGCGATCCGCCGGGATGAGCTTGCGCGCCAGCGCGAGCATAAAGGCCACCGTCAGGTCGGCCACGGCGTCGGCGTTGCGGCCGGGGGCGTTGAGCACCGGGATGCCCAGGGCCGTGCAGGCCGCCAGGTCCACGTTGACCGCCCGGCCACGACAGGAGACCACCACGCGCAGGTCGGGCAGCCGTTGCAGGGCATCCAGGTCCACCACGTCCACCTCTGTGATCAGGACGTGCACGCTCTGGAGCGCGTCCACCAGGTCGTCGCCGACCAGCACGCGCAGGGTCTCGCGGTAATTGGCGTACTCGACCTCGCCGAGCGTCCGCAGCTCGGCCAGGCTGGCGTCGTCCAGTTGGGCAGTGACCAGGAAGCGGGGCCGGAACAGAGGGGGCCGGGCTGTGGTGGGGGGCGGCTGTTCCGCCAGCGTCTGGACGATCAGGTCAGCGGCCCGGTCGTGCGCCGGGGCCTGGGCGACGCGCAGCCGTTGCCAGTCGGCGTAGGCGGCCGGGTAGACGTGGCTGGCCGCCGCGTCGGGCGCGATGGTGTGGGTGCGAGCCAGCCGGGCTGCGCCCTCGGCCAGGTCGGCGAACACCCCGGCGCCGACGCCCGCGCAGATGGCGGCGCCCAGGGCCGTGCTTTCGGGCCGTTCCGCGACGCGCACGGGCCGGCCCAGCACGTCGGCCACCAGTTGCGCCCAGAAGGAGCTGCGGGTCAGCCCGCCGGTCAGGAACACCGACGTGGCCCGGCCCGCCACCGCCTCGATCTGTTCGATGTTGGCGCGCACGGCATAGGCCAGCCCTTCCAGGATGGCGCGGGCCAGGTTGTGGCGACGACCGTGGGGAGTGGGGCCGGCCGCGCCCAGAAAATGGGACAGGGTGAGGCTGCCGACGGGCAGGACCATGTTGCGGGCGTCAAAGACCTGGGCACCAAAGGTGGAAAAGATGCCGGCCGCGCCGGGCGGGGCCAGCCGGGCCTCGGCCATCAGGCGGGCCACCGGGCGCGGCGAATCGGGATAGAGCAGGCCGGCGAACCACTCCAGCGGCTCGCCCATGGCCCCGGCGTTGCTCTCCAGCACCCAGCGGCCGGGGCAGGCGTGCAGGCCGGTCCAGAGATGGTGCCCGGAGTCCAGGAGGGGTTGCTCCAACACCGCCTGGACCGGCGTGGTCGTCCCGGCGACGATGACGACGTCGCCCACCCCCAGCGCGCCGACGCCGAGAAGCGCGCATTGCGTGTCCGCGCCGCCCACCGCGACGGGGATGCCCGGCGTCAGGCCCAGGTCGGCGGCAGCGGCGGCGCTGAGCGCGCCCAACAGCGTCCCGGCGGCCCGCACTGGCGGGCAGAGGCCGCGCGGCAATCCCCACTCGTCGAGCCAGTCCCCCCGCCACTCCTGCCGATGAATGTCAAAGAGCATGGTCTCGCCGGCCTGCGACAGGTCCGTCGCCGCAGCCCCGCACAGGCGCAAGGCGATCCAGTCACTGATGGCCAGGGCGATGGCCCCGTCGAGCCAGGCCGGGTGATGGCGGGCCAGCCATTGCAGGCGGGGGGCCATGAAGACCGGGGCCGGCCAGCGGCCGGTGCATTGCGCCAGCGCCGCGCCGCGACCGGCGGCCAGTTCCATGCTCTCGGCGGCGGCGCGGGCGTCCTTGTTCGGCACGGCCAGGAGGACGCGGCCGTCCCGGACCAGGACCAGGCTGTGGCGCATGGAGGTGGCGGCGATGCCGACGACCTCGGCCGGGGCGATGGCGGCCTTTTGCTGGACCTCGCGCGCCGCCTCGACCAGCAACGCCCAGGCGCGGTCCACATCGAAATCATAGGCCCAATCGCCCGCCTGGGGGGCCAGGGGGTGGCTCCACGGGCGGGCGGCCACCGTGGCCTGGCCGGTCTCGATGTCCACCAACAGGGCACGCGCCGAGCCGGTGCCGGCGTCGAGAGAGAGAAGGTATTGGGTCATGGGAATCTCCTGCTGCGTCAAACGTCGTAATCAAGGCCGGCGGTCAGCCCGGTTCGGCCAGGGTGGGGAAGAGCGGCTGCGGGGGAGCAGAGGGCCACGGTGCATGGTATTATACCATGCTGGCAAGACTCTCGCAAGCCGCACCCGGTTGAGGCCGGGCATAACGCCCTGACGGGCGACCAGGGCAACCGCACCTGGGGGCGCAGGCACGCCGGGCGACCACCGGCGTGGTCGCAGCGCGGCGTCGGTGCGGGCCGCCGCCCACCTGCGACCTGTGGGGGATAGCAGGTGCTCAAGCCGGGGGCTTGTACGATTTGACAGCATGGTGTACAATCATGATGCGCGCAAAGGCTCCGGCCTATCTGACATCACGGGAGGTGAAGATGAGATCAGGATACCGTTGGTTCGTGGTCTTGGTGTTCTTCTTGTTCATGCTGCTCCACCAGGCCGATAAGTTGCTCATCGGGCCGCTCACCACGCCGATCATGAACACCTTCGGCATTGATGAGGCGGCGATGGGGGCCGTCTTCAGTGGGGCCATCATCGTGGCGGTGATCCTCTATCCCTTGTGGGGCTATTTGTACGACCGCTATGCCCGCTCCAAACTGCTGGCCCTGGCTGCGGCCATCTGGGGCAGCACCACCTGGCTCAGCGCGTTGGTGCCGGCCAACATGTTCCCCCTCTTTGTGGCGACCCGGGCCAGCACCGGCATTGACGATTCCAGCTACCCCGGCCTGTATAGCCTGATCTCCGACTATTTTGGGCCACACCTGCGGGGCAAGGTCTATGGCCTGCTCCAACTCACCGCGCCCATCGGCTACATCCTGGGCATGGTGCTGGCCATGGTCCTGGTGGAGGCCATGGGGTTGGACTGGCGTGTGGTGTTTTACCTCACCGGGGGTGTCGGCATCCTGGTGGCGGTGCTCATCTTCCTGGGGGTGCGGGAGGTGCCCCGGGGCCGGGCCGAGCCGGAGATGGCCGACCTGGCGGAGGTGGGCGTCTACCGGTTTGACTTGCGGTTGGCCCTGGGCATCTTTCGCAAGCGCAGTATGTTGCTGCTCTTCACGCAGGGGTTCTTTGGCGTATTCCCCTGGAACGTGATCACCTATTGGTTCTTCCGCTACCTGGAGAAGGAGCGCGGCTTTGACCCCGGCCAGGTGCTGATGACCATGGTGATCGCCGTGCTGGTGCTGGCGGTCGGCTACCCCATCGGGGGCGCGCTGGGCGACTGGGCTTTCAAACGCACGCCCCGGGGCCGGGCCATCGTGGCCGCCTTTGGCGTGCTGATGGGGGCGATCCTGCTGCTGATCACCATGTACCTCCCGGCCGCCAATGTGCCCCTGTTCATCGTGGGCCTGGCGGCCACCGCGTTGTTTATGCCCTTCGCTGCGCCCAACGTCATTTCCACCGTCTATGACGTGACCGAGCCGGAGGTGCGCAGCACGGCCCTGGCCATCGAATACTTTATCGAGAACTTTGGCGCGGCCTCGGCGCCGTTCCTGGCCGGCCTCATCGCCGTGGCCGCCAACCTGCACACGGCCATCATCGTCATCTGCGTCAGCACCTGGCTGGTCTGCGCCGTGCTGTTGGTGGGGACGGCGTACCTGCTGCCCACTGACGTCCACAACCTGCGCCGGGTCATGCAGGAACGCGCAGCGGCCGAGCGCGCACGACAGGCCGTGAGTTGAGGAGCGGAGGGGTAAGGGAGCGGAGGAGCGGGGGAGCGAGGGAGCGAGGGAGCGGGGGAGCAGAGGAGCGGGGGAGATTTCCCGCTGCTCGAAAATCGTAGCGCAAGCCGGGTGCTCCTGCGCATCCCTGTTCCCTTGCCCAAAAAAGAGGAGGTTGATCCAAGATGGCAGAGCAAGAAGTCCTGATTCCGGTAGAAACGCTCGAACGATTCATGGTAGACGTGTTCGTGGGCCTGGGGGTGCCGGCGGAGGATGCCGCCATCTGCGCTGAGGTGCTCATCGCCTCCGACCTGCGCGGCATCGAGTCTCATGGCGTGGGCCGGCTCAAGATGTATTACGACCGCATCCGGGCCGGCATCCAGCAGCCGGTGACGCGCTTCCAGGTGGTCAAGGAGACCCCCACCACCGCCGTGGTGGACGGCGGCCACGGCATGGGTCACGTCATCGGCTACCGGGCCATGCGGATGGCGATAGACAAGGCCCGCGTCTATGGCCTGGGCGCGGTGGCCGTGCGCAACTCCACGCACTTTGGCATTGACGGGTACTATGCGCTGATGGCTGTCAAAGAGGGGATGATCGGTCTGGCTTTCACCAACGCCCGGCCCTCCATCGCCCCGACCTTTGGCGTTCAGCCGATGCTGGGGACCAACCCCATCGCCTTTGGCGCGCCCACGGACGAGGAGTGCCCGTTCCTGTTCGACGCGGCCACCTCTATCACCCAACGCGGCAAGATCGAGGTGCTGGACCGGGCCGGGGAACCGACGCCGGTGGGCTGGGTCATTGATCAACAGGGCGAGCCGGCCACCGACACCGTGGCGATCCTGAAGGGCCTGGAGAAGGACAAATACGCCTTGCTGCCGCTGGGCGGCCTGGGCGAGCTGCTGGGGGGCCACAAGGGCTACGGCCTGGCGACGATGGTGGAGATCCTGTGCGCGTCGCTGCAAGACGGGGCGTACTTGCAAGACCTCAAGGGCTTGGATGAGCAGGGCCAACGCCGGCCGTTCATGTTGGGACACTTTTTCCTGGCCATAGACATCGAGCACTTTATCCCCCTGGAACGGTTCAAGGCCATCACGGGCGACATTGTGCGGCGACTGCGGGCCTCGACGAAGGCGCCGGACCAGACGCGCATCTACACCGCCGGGGAAAAAGAGTGGGAGATGGAACGGATCGTGCGCGAGCGCGGCGTGCCGGTCAACGAAGCTCTGCAACAGAACATCCTGACCATGCAACGCGAGCTGGGGCTGACCGGGTATGCGTTCCCATTTTAGTCATTGCGCCCCCAGGAAAAAAACAAGTGCCGAAAGAAGAACCGGCGACATCGGACACGATAGTACATCTCTTGCAGCAACGCATCAAGGCCCTGGAGCAGGATCGGGAGCAACTCCAGGAGGAACTGGCCCGGGCCAGGCGGGCGTTGGAGGCGTGCGTGGCCGATCTGATGCGTGCGCGCCAGCAGTTGGGCGATACCAGCCTGGCCCTGGACCAGGCTCGCCAGAAGGAGGCCCAATTGCTGCGCGACCAGGCCGTGGCCGAGGAGCGGGCACGGCTGGCTCGTGAGCTGCACGACTCGGTCAGCCAGAGCCTGTATAGCCTGGTGCTGTATAGCGGGGCGTTGGCCCGGCTCCTCCCGGCCGATACGCCGGCCGAGGCCCGGGACTATGTGACGCGGCTGGAACGGTTGGCGCAGGACACCTTGCGGGAGATGCGGCTGCTCGTCTTTGAGCTGCGGCCAGCCGCCCTGGCCGAGGAGGGCCTGGTGGCCGCGCTGCGGAGCCGGCTGGAGGCCGTGGAGACCCGCGCGGCCGTGCAAGTCCACCTGGATGCCCCGGCGCGCATGGACCTGCCCCCTGCCGTGGAGGAGGGGCTGTATCGCATCGCCCAGGAGGCGCTGAATAATGCCCTCAAACACGCCCAGGCCACCAGCGTGCGCGTGACCCTGTCCGCTGGCGAGGATAACGTCTACCTGGCCGTGCGGGATAACGGCCGGGGCTTTGACCCCACAGCCGGGCACATCGCCGGCCTGGGCTTGCGGAACATGCGCGAACGCGCCGCCGAGCTGGGCGGTGAACTGCGCATAGAGGCCCGACCCGGTCAGGGCACGGTGGTCTGGGCGCGCCTGCCGTTGACCGTGCGCCAGCCAGCCGGGGAGTGACCGTGAGGAAGAACATGGTCGAGAGCGAGATCCGGGTCCTCATCGCCGATGACCACGCGGTGGTCCGGGAGGGTTTGCGCGCCCTCATCGCCACAGAGCCGGGGATGACCGTGGTTGGTGAGGCGGCCGATGGCCTGGAGGCTGTGCGGTTGGCCCGGGACCTCGCGCCCGACGTGATCCTGCTGGACCTGGTCATGCCTCGCCTGGATGGGCTGGCCGCGCTGCGCCAGATCCGGGCGCAAGACCCCGACGCGCGGGTGCTGGTGCTCACCAGCTTCGCCCAGGACGACCAGCTATTCCCCACCATCCAGGCCGGGGCCTTGGGCTATCTGCTCAAGGACGCCTCGCCCGCCGAGCTGCTGAACGCCATCCGGCAGGTCAGCAGCGGTCAGGTGGCCCTGGCCCCCCGCGTGGCGCGCCGGGTGATGGAGCACCTGAGAAAGCCCGCGCGCGAGCCGTTGCCGGAGCCGCTGACGGATCGGGAGATGGAAGTGCTGCGCCTGGTGGCCCGGGGCCTGAGCAACCAGGAGATCGCCGAGACGTTGGTGCTCAGCCCGGCCACGGTGCGGACGCACGTGGGCAACATCCTGGGCAAGCTGGGCCTGAGCAACCGCACCCAGGCGGCCTTGTACGCTCTGCGCGAGGGGCTGATCAACCTGGACGAGATCAGGTCGGGCGCGAGTGTCTGAACCTGCCGACTGCCAGAACGCACGACACCGGCCCCTGTGGGGCCGGTGTCGTGGCTTTAAACGCCTGGCATCCGCTCTACTGCCAGGTCCCGTCGTCGCTGAACAAGACCAAGACCTGCCCGGTGAGGCCGCTCTTGATCATCACCCCATGCTGGAAGAGTTGAATCGTGCCGTTGACGGCCTGCTCGCCCTGCAGCGGGCAGCCCAGGCGGGCGCGCACGTTCGGCTCGTTCCACCAGACCTTGCGGAACCCGCCCTGCATGGGGGCCGTGCAGCCGGTGGGCGGCAGGGGCGTGGGGGACGGATCGGCCCAACTGAACGTGTCGGTGAACACTTGCCATCGGTGATCGTCGGTGTACAGGCTGTAGATGAGCCGCACGTCGCCGTACCAGAACATGCGCCCGCGCTCGAAGGGCTGTTCCACGGCCCGAATGTCCGTTCCCACAGAGGGCAGGTCGCGCTGCGCCTGGGTGGCCCAACCCAGCCGGTCCTGGATCGTCGGGTTGCCGGCCCAGGTGGGCTGGAACGCCGGCCCCGGGTCATACAGCCCGCCCGGCCGCACCACCGTGACCACCACGCTCCGCGTCGCCACGGCCCCTTTGCTATCGCTGACGATGGCCGTGATCGTGACCGGGCCGCACCTGGATGGCTCCGTGGGGGCATGGTAGGCGGCGCTGGCCCCGCCGACGACGTGGCCTTTGCCGGCTTGAACCTCCCACGAATAGCTCAGGGGGTCCCCATCCGGGTCATATGCGCTGACGAGGAGACCCGCGCTACCGCCGGCCGGCACCGTCTGCGGCTCGGCCGTGAAGCTGGTGATGACCGGGGCGCGGTTCGTCGGTGGAGGGACCGTGTCGGTGGGGCGGACGCCGCCCTCTCCGATCACCGCCCGACTCTCGAGCACCGTCGTCGAATGGTCGGCGATACGGTAGCCCAGGACCTCGAATCGGACCCCGATCTGGCAGTGCAGCCCCCCGTACAGTTTCCAGGGTGGGGTACGCTGGACGTCAACGTCAAGTCCGTAGTAGGCGTTCAGGGAGCCCCAGGGGCCGCCCACGCCATAGATCAGCACGGCCACCTGGATCCCCCCATAGACTTTGGCCTGGAGGTTGCCGGTCACCTGGGGTGGGGTATACTCAAAGCGGTTGGTAAAGTGGGATACTGGGGTCCAGCGACCGTCCTCGTACCGCAGGCCGGCCGAGAAGTTGGCCTCTTGGGTCACCCCCGCCGCCAAGCCCACCTGCGCCGAGCCATCCAGCCCTACCACGACCTTCAACACCGGCGTGAGCACCACCGGCACTGGCCCGATGAAGAACTTGATTGGCTGCAATGGGTAATAGGCTACCTGAACCTCTTTGTGGACATTGAGTAACTGTGTTGCCCCATGCACCCGCAAGTTGACGCGCTCGGCGGCGCCGGTCACCAGGGCGATCTTTTGGACCTTGAACCAGCGTATCCTCAGCTCGAAATCCAGGCGCGGCTCGAAGGCGATCTCGCCGTTGGCCCGCACCTGGTCATTGGTCGTGTTGGGGTTGCCGTCGGCGTCTAGCAACACGACGTCAGTCAGGGTCACCACCCACCTGTCTGGCGCTGCCATCGGCGCCAGCGAGGCCAGGGCCACGCCCGGCCGGGCAAAGCCGGCGCGCACATCGCTGGGCTTGAGGGCACGGCTCACGCTGAGGCTGCCCTGCTCGATGGCGTCCTCCAGCCGGGCTGGCTGGGTCGTTACTACCACGCTACCGCCCTGCCACTCAATCCTCTCGACCTTGCGCAGGAAACCGTCGGGGGCCTGGGCCGAGACGTCGCCGACGATGACGTCGCCCGACTTGAGTGACTGGAGTTGGGGGGAGGTTCCCGAGAAGACAAAAGTCGAGCCATCTGCTGAAACAGACGCCAGGTTCAGCAGCGCCGTCCCGCTCAGCACCCTGGTGGTCTCGGGGATCAGCGCTGCGTCGGGCGGCCCCGGGGTGATCTCTTGCGCCGACGTCGTCTGCACCTGTACCACCACCGGCGCGGACTGCGTGGCCTGCCCTTTGGCGTTGAACGCCCGCGCCAGGATCACGTGGTGGCCGGCCGCGCTGCTGCTCCAGGTAGTGCTCGCCACCAGGTTGGGGGCCGGCTGCGGGCTGGTCTGCGTCACCAGGATCGCGCCGTCCACCTCCACCTCCAGGCGGGTCAGGCCGGCCGGGTCGCTGGCAACGGCCACGATGGGCACGGCCTGGCCCGGCGCGACGGTGGTCCCGGCGGCCGGCTGCGCGATCTGCACCGTGGGCTGGCTCGTCGTGCTCGTCTGTGGCCCCAACGGGCAGACGCAGGCCAGCATCGCCACCAGGAACGCGCCGATGACCAGGAACGTGATCATTTTGTGGGCCATGCCCGCCCCTCCTCATGAACAGGCGAATGGATGAACTCACCCATTCGCCTATTCGTCCATTCGTGGATTCGCTACGGCAGGTTAAAGTCCACGATCTTGACAGCGCTGGTCCCGGTCTGGCCGTTGCCGGTGTAGAGGGTGATGGTGGCCCGGCAGGGCACGCCGGTGGGGTTGCCGGTGAGCTTGAAGCGCAGGTAGCGCGTCTGCCCGGCGGTCATGGCCGACTCCCCGGCGGCGGTCTGCGTGGGCGAGGTGCGGAACGGCGAGTCGGAGTAGGACGGGCCGAAGTAGGTCGCGTTGGTGCTGCGGTTCTTGATCTCGCCCTGCACGCACTCCAGGGTGGCCCCGCCGGCGTTGTTCACGATGCGGAACGTCACCCAGCCGGTGGAGGCATCGTAGCTGTGGTAGGTGATGGTGGCGTTGATGCTGGCCGCGCCGCCGGGCAGGTCAAAGTCCACCGTCTTGATGGAGCTGGCCCCGGTGGAGCCTTCGCCACTGTACAGGGTGATGGTGGCCCGGCAGGGCACGCCGGTGGGGTTGCCGGTGAGCTTGTAGCGCATGTACTTGGTAGTCCCCGGAGCTACGCTATCCACTGGCACGTCAGACGTGGGGTTGTCCCGGAACGGCATGTCGGAGGTGAACGGGCCGTAGTAGTTGGCGTTGGTGGCGCGGTTGATGATCTGCGCCCGCGCGCTCTCCAGGGTGGCCCCGCCGGCGTTGTTCACGATGCGGAACGTCACCCAGCCGGTGGAGGCATCGTAGCTGTGGTAGGTGATGGTGGCCCGGCAGGGCACGCCGGTGGGGTTGCCGGTGAGCTTGAAGCGCAGGTAGCGCGTCTGCCCGGCGGTCATGGCCGATTCCCCGGCGGCGGTCTGCGTGGGCGAGGTGCGGAACGGCGAGTCAGAGTGGGACGGGCCGAAGTAGGTCGCGTTGGTGCTGCGGTTCTTGATCTCGCCCCGCACGCACTCCAGGGTGGCCCCGCCGGCGTTGTTCACGATGCGGAACGTCACCCAGCCATCGGACGCATCGTAGCTGTGGTAGGTGATGGTGGCGTTGATGCTGGCCGCGCCGCCGGGCAGGTCAAAGTCCACCGTCTTGGTGGCGCTGGCACCGGTCGAGTTCTCGCCACTGTACAGGGTGATGGTGGCCCGGCAGGGCACGCCGGTGGGGTAGGGTGGCCCGCTGAGCTTGTAGAGCATGAACCGCGTGGCGCCAGGGGGCACGTTATCCGCCATGGTGTTGGTGGCCGAACTGGTGCTGAATGGCGTGTTAGATGAGTAGCCGGATGGGCCGCCATAATAAGTCGCATTCGTCGAACGGTTCGCGATGCGAGTCTTTGCGCTTTCCAGGGTAATGCTGCTCGCCGCGTTCTCGACGCGGAATGAGACCCACCCGGTGGTCATGTCATAGCCGGCGTAGGTGATGGTGGCGTTGATGGCCGGGGCCGGGCTGACCGTGACCGTGGCGGTGGCCGTGGCGTCTCCGCCGGGGCCGTGGGCGGTGAGCACGTAAGTGGTGGTGCTGGCCGGGCTGACGCTGGACCG
>FWPV01001516.1_pt1:0-60000 | contig 63710 bp, 43 predicted proteins | sample 2228371 | NCBI WGS metagenome assembly FWPV01 (sample SAMEA103939776, study PRJEB20133) | metagenome
TGAGGACCTGCATGTTCTCGGTGAGGAGGTGCACGGTTCGGCCGTCCGCGGCCAGGAACATCTCGATAGCCGTGCCGGGGAGGGAGACGCTGGTCAGGGCGGGTCCGATCCGGACGGTCTCGGGGGGTGCCCCTCTCTGGCGAAGAGCGTCGGGCAGCCGGTACCGGCGCAGGAAGTACGGGGGGAAGGACCGCCACACCGGTAGCACGCGGGCGGTAGACACCAGGAAACTCTGCTCGTCGGGGAGGAGCAGGCTGGTGCCCATCAAGGCGAAGCCTACGCCTGTGATCAACACTCTATGCCAATCAGCGGGGTCATCAGTTCTTCGCTGTAGGACGTAGATGAAGGGCTCGTAAGAATTCGAGTTCACAGCAAACAGTCTTGAGAAATCAGCATTGGCGGCGAGCCGGCCCGGCGAACGGATATGCCTGCCGCGGTGGAGCGGGTAGGGGACGCCCAGCTGCAGGACGGAGATGGCATCGCAGCCGTCGGGAGCCTGAGTCACTTCTTTGCCGCAGACATCCTCGGTCACGAAAACGAGGTCCTCGAGGCCAGGAGCTGGGGGCGTTGCGGGCGACGTGACGGGCCCATCTGGGCGGCGGATCTGGAAGGGCTCTGCGCGGCTGTGGGTGTGGCCCAGGTCTGTCCCCTTCCAGGCGGAGCCAGAGGTAGGTGCACTGGCCGCCCCGGCGAGAGCCGGGATGGTGGCGGCGAGGACCAGGAGAGTGGCCGAGCGCACCAGGCGGAGTGAGAGTCTCTGGGCCATGGCATTCCTCCTACCCCTGGCAGCGGGGGGCCGGCGCCAGGTCTGGCCGGTCAGCCGACCAGGCGCCGTGAATTGGCGACTCGCCCCGCCGACAACGGGGGAGTTCGCTACTGGTAAGTGATCGCCACGCTCGCCCCATCGTAGTCGCAACTCAGGGCGCATTCAAAGGCGCCACTGTCGGTGGCCGACCAACTCTGGGAGTCAGTGCCTTGCCACCGTTGTCAACCGGAGACGCGAGGGGCCGTATATTGAGAGGCCCCGGTCCGCCGCTGACGCTACCTCCAAGTCGACCTCGGCGGGCTTGCGCCTTGCGTCTCGGGCCCACGACTGGCGGCGGGAACCCAGCAGGTCCCGCCGTCAAACCACTTGCGGCAGTTGGATCGCACCACGGGCCCCACTTGACCACTTCGGGCCGGAGCCCTAGAATCCTCTGCCGATTGGTGGCGGCGGGCCCCGGCCACCAGGTCCTTCGTCCGGCGCCGAGGCAGCACGAGTCTCCCGGCTGGGCCTGGCTGCTCGCGAGCGCAGCATCCGCTGGCGGGTCCGGCGCACCAAGTCCATAGCAAAGGCCAACTGCCCGGTAACACGGGATACCCGGCTGCCCGGCGGTGGCGCATGGCCATACCTGAAGGCCATTAGTAGAATGCGGTGCCTGATGGATCACTCGCTGCTTCGTGCCGCCAGGTGGTGTCTGATCGCTGGCCTCTTGGCATTCTTCCAGCCGCTTCTGTACCGCAGTGGTGAGACGGAGTTCTCAGCGCCCGGGCGGTCGGCTGCCGCCCGTGAGATCATTGAAGTGCGGGTAGCGCTCGGAGTGCCCGAGCTCGTCATGGACTACTCATCGGACTCCTGCCCTCGGGCTGAGGGGATGGACCTGCCTGATGTTCAGGCCCGGGCAATGCGTCGGCCCGATGGCAGTCTCCTCCTGATTTCGGGCAATGCACCGGTCAACTTCGGCATGACTGGTCCCGACTTCAAGCAGCTGCGCCGCGATTGCCACCCCCTGCTCGTGTCGGGTGACAGTCCGCTTGCCAGCACTTTCGACAACCAGGAGTGGCTGCTCTCAGTGTATCGCGAGGGTGAAGTGATCCACGGCCTGGTGCACAACGAATACCACGATCCGATTGCGCCCAACTGTCGCCCCGGCGTGACAGATCCCAGTAATCCTTGCTGGTACAATGCGATCACCTACGCTGTCTCCACCGACGGTGGCCGGACGTTCACTCAGCCGTCTGCGCCGGGACACCTGGTCGCTGCGCTGCCGTTCCCCTGGGATCCGGGCGCGGGACGGCGCGGCGTGCCGCCGCCCCATGGCTACTTCACGCCGAGCAACATCATCCACGGCCCCGACGGCTATTACTACAGCATGTTCATGTCGATCTCCGACGTTGCTACCTCAGCCCAGGGTCAGTGCGTGATGCGAACGCGCGATCTGTCGGATCCTTCGAGTTGGCGCGCCTGGGACGGCCACGGTTTCGGCTTGGCCATGCCCAGCCCCTACGATGAGCAAGGCCAGCCGGCGCCGACCGGACTTCCCGCGTGTACGCCGGTGTCGGTTCGTTCGATTGGCGGCCTGGGCGGCAGCTTGACCTATAACACTTTCCTGGAGCGGTACATCCTGTTGGGCAGCGGCGTCTATGGCCACCAGGGCGTTCAGACGTGCGGCATCTGGTTCAGCCTGTCGCAGGACCTGCTCCACTGGTCCCCGCCGCAACTACTGATGCCTGGCAAGCTGCCTCATCCGCCGTGCGACGATGGAACGCCAGATGGCTCCCTCATCTACCCGTCGCTCATCGATCACGACGATGACACGGTGAATTTCGAGCGCACCGGGCAGACGCCACACCTGTACTACGTGCGCTGGAATCAGGGGCTGGATCGCGACCTGTGGCGCATTCCGGTGCGATTTGATCTGGCGCGGCCAGGCGATCCCACAGAGACCGCCTTGCCCACCCACACCACGCGGGCGCCAGGGCGGCGCACCCAGACGCCGCCGGTTGGCGTCACTGAGACTCCTTCGCCGAGCGCTACGCCAAGCTCGATCGCCGAGCCACCGCGACCTTGGCTTGTTGGCTCAGCCTTCCTGCCTGTGGCGGTGCGTGATGCAGGGCCGTGCGGCCCGGCCACGCCCGGGGCAGCGTCGCCCTCACCAGGTACGCCTGTCCCTTCAGCGTCGCCAGCGCTGACAGTTACGGCGATCGCATCGGCTACAGCAGGCGCAAGGGGCAGGGCATCTTTCGAGCCGCCCGACGGCCAGGTTTACCATGGCGCCTCGCCCAATCCGGCCGATGTCGATGCTTACGTGGCCGCGCTCGGCGATCCGGCGCTCGAGCCGCTTGTCGAAGGGGTTCACATGGCCATTCCAGGCACCCGGCCGGCCAACTTCGCCGCGAGTGTTCAGCGGATCGTTGACCGGATCACTGCTGCTGGCCGCGTGCCGCACCTCAGCTTCTCCTTCACCGTCGGGGATGGCGAGCCGGTGGACGAGGCCATTGCCAACACGGATCGCTACGATGGCATGATCGACACAGTGGCGGAAATCGTCCGGGCCGTGAACGGTCCGGTGTTTGTCCGGCCGGGCTTCGAGTTCAACGGCAGCTGGAATGGTTACACGGCCGGCACCTACCCTCGCGCGTTTCGCAAGTTCGTGGACCGCTTCCGCTCTGCTGGCGCGGCCAATGCGGTCTTCATCTGGTGCTACGAACCCGACGCCCCGGCCGACTTCGCCGACGAGGTGGACGGCGAGGCGCTGTGGTATCCCGGCGACGAGTACGTCGACTGGTTCGGGTTGGACGTTTTCTCGGCCAGGCACTTCGACCCGGCCGAGCCGCTCGCTGACCGCCGGGGCCTGACGCCGCGCGGGCGGGCCGAGGCCTTCCTCGCCATGGCTCGCGAGCACCGCAAGCCGGTGTACCTGTCGGAAGTGGCGGCGGTGCAGATAGATATCACCGTGAGCGAGGCCGATGGCCGGGCCGACTGGGAGGCGTGGTTCGCGAAGTGGTTCGGTTGGCTGGCAGCCCATCCGGAGATCAAAGCCTTCAACTACATGTCGCAGGATTACCGCGGAACGCGCTACGACAGGGAGTCCGGGTGGGGCAACGCTCGCCTGCAAGACAATGCGTACATTCTTGGCCGCTGGCTCGAGAGGCTGCGCCAGCCTCGCTTCGTTCATCGCTCGTCCAGGCAGCCATAGTCAACGAATGGGCGATTCTATCTCTCCCACCCGTGCACGACGACAGTGCCGGCGGGTAGGCGGCTCCAGCTGACCACAGAGGCCAGCGATCCCGCCGCGACGGCAACCGCCTGAAAAGGGGCTCGAAGCCCCCCACGGTAGTCGTGGCGGTCCTGGAGAGTGGATCGGCAGCTTGTTCTCGCCGACCGGCCGACTAGGGCAGGAGGCCAGGGTCTTTTGACCACCACGCGACGGCAACTCCCGAGCCGGCCACCAGCCCGGGCGACGGTCACGGTTGGCTTTTACCGGGCTGTCGGCGTGAGTCGAGCATATCGTCGTACACGGCTTCCACGGCACGGGCATGGCGGTCGGGCGCGTACCGTACCAAGGCCCGTTCGCGGCCCAGCGCCCCGAACCGGCTACGCAACTCGGCCTCGGCCAGCAGTCGGTCGACAGCCGCAGCCATAGCTCCGGTGTCACCTGGCGCTACCAGGAAGCCGGTCTCCCCATCGTCGACGATCTCCGGTAGACCACCCGAAGCGAAGCCCACCACCGGCACCCCTGCCAGCAAAGCCTCGGCGGCCACGCGGCCAAATGGCTCGGCGTGCGATGCGTGAACGAGCACCGCCAGGTGCGGCCAGATGTCGGCAAGATCCTCGCGGTGACCCAAGAAGTGGACCCGCTGGGCCAGCCCCAGGCGCCGTGTCTCGGCCTGTAGCGCGCCCAGGTAGCCACGCTCCTCATCGCCGTGGATCTGGCCGCCGAGGATCAGGAAGGCCGCCGCCGGCGCGCGTACCTGAGCGGCGACGGCCAGGAAGTCATGGTGGCCCTTCCACGGTCGCAGTATGCCAATGCTGGCGATGAGGTCGCCGTCGGGCAAGCCGAGCTCGCCGCGGCTTCTTGGTTGCGGCGGCGGCAGAACCACCGGATTGTAGATCACCACTGCCCGGGCGCTACACGGCAGGGCGGCGGCCACGGCTCGGGAGTTGGCGATCACCGCCGCGGCGCGGCGGCAAAGCCACACGGTCGGCGGCGTGGAGCGGTGCAAGTCCCTCACATGCCAGACGAACGGCAGGGATGCCCGGCCAGCGGCCCGGGCGGCATACAGGCTGGCGCGGTAAGTGTTGCCGTGAAGTATGGCGGCGCCGGTTTCCCGCACCAGGTGGGCAAGGCTCCCAGATCCTCGCCACCAGGCGGCAACTCCCCAGGCGGAACGTAGACGGGGCAAGTCAACCCGCCACACATTGACTCCCCCCTGGCGGGCGGCCTCGGCCAGGGGTGACTCGGCGCAGGCCAGGACCGGCTCATAGCGCCTGCGGTCCAGAGCAGAGAGGAGCTGCAACAAGCTGCGCTCAGCGCCGCCCAAGGCCCTGGCGTGGTCAACGTAGAGCACGGGGCGCGCCGGCCCGCTTGCCGGCCGTTCATCCACAGGCCAGCGCCTCGTCGAGGATAGCGAAGACATCAGTGGTTCGACGCGGGACCAACTTTGGCGGATGTTGGCCGCGATGGAGTAACACCGCGTGCTGGCTCGGAACGTCAGGGTGGTAACCGTGCATGGCCCGAGGAATGTGCCGGGCGAACGTGCTGGGCTCGAAGCACAGACCCTCAGCCAGGACGCCAATGACGTCGCCAAAGGCCGGGTTCTGGAGGCCGTACTCGAGCCGCTCGGTACGGGTGATACGGTGCAGCCCCGGCACCAGGCCGAGGGCTTCGTCCAATCTGGGAGCCAGGGCTGGTTCCGCCAGCCAGACGCGCAAGAGGGTGCTGTCGGTGAAGTACAGGTAGCGCTGGCGATGAGCTGGCCCCAGTGTGCTTTCGGGTGCGAAGCGGATGCCCCGCTCCACCTCGGCCATGCCGTGGTCGCTCAAAACGAGGACATCTCCGTCTGGATGGCGGGCCAAGAACCGTTCTGCCAGGCCCGAGACCCAACCATCTAACCGTGCCAGCTGCTGCTGCCACTCTGGGCTGCGGGTGCCGTGGCGGTGACCGATCCCGTCCAGGTCAGGTAGGGGCACAAACAAGCGGCTGATGCCCTCGTCGATGCATCTCTTTGCCTGCGCGACCAGCGCCCCATCTCGAGCCCCTTTCTTCAGCCGCTGGGTCTCGAGCAAACGGAGGCGAGGGTGGCGGTCGAAGATGCTGGGTTTCGGAAATCCTGGCCGCCCGATCTTACGGCCCACGTGAGCAAAGTCGGCGAGTCGGGCCAGGGGCAGATTAGGCATGCGGTAGCCAGGACGGTAGTGCCACGTCAAGACGGACTGCAGGCCACGGTTCAGCCAATAGGGCCGGCACAACCGCTCCAGGATGGGCAGCAGACCGGCGTAGCGCCGAGCGGGAGCCTGGGCGGGATCGAAGGTCCATTCTCCGAAAAAGCCAAGCTGGTCCGGTGTCAGTCCGGCGAAGAGCTCAGCATGAAGGTTGATGGAGTAACCGAAGCCAGGCCGCACCTCGGCCCGCCAGGGCCAGCTGGCTAGCTGAGGCAGGCGCGCCAGATGGCCAAATGGCAGAGCGTCCACAAACACGATCAACACGGCCATAGGTCGACCACCGCGCAGCTCAATGCTCCCGCCCTCATCGCCGGTCCGCAGTCGGCCAGGCGATCCGGCTGGCCATAGAAGCCCAAGCCGATGGATCGCCCAGTCTCACCGTGCGCCAGAACTGCCAGCCGATAGCCGCGCGCAATCGGCACCAGCTGGCCAGGAAGTCACCTGACGGCAGCCCATAGCCTGCCTGGTAGCCCGCGGCCGAGCCAGCCTCGTCGAAGTAAACTCGGCTACCCGCGGCCGAGCCGGCCTCGTCGTCGGAGCAACCTTGGCCGCCAGCCTGCCGGCCAGAGTCGCCTGGGGAGCCGGTCTCGCGGTCGGAGTAACGCAGGCCGTCGGCCGGGGAGCCGGTCTCGCGGCCGCTGTAATGCTGGCTGTTGGCCAGGGCGCCGGTCTCGCGGCCGCTGTAACGCGGGCTGTCGGCCAGGGCGCCGGTCTCGCGGCGGAAAAAGCTTACGCCGTCGGCCGCCCAGCTGGCCTGAATGCCACCCGCCAGAAGGCCGCTGTCATCGATGCCCGCCACCAAGGAGGCGCCGCGGTCGAGGTGGGCCCGGGCGCTGCCGACGTCGCCCTGCTGATGGGCTATGAGGGCCAGGTGCAGCTCCAGCAGGCTGGCCGCCAGCAGCCCTTTGCGCGGGGCAAAGAGCCAGCGGGTAGCCTGCGCCGGCCCCAGGCGAGCGGCGATCTCCAGGCTCTGCCTCGCCAACGCCAGCCACTCACCTCGGGTCACCGGCCACTCATGGAACAACTGCCGCGACCGTTCTGGCAATGCCTGCGGCAGCGTTGACGGCTCGCACCGTAGCAGCCAGCCCAGGGCAGCTTCCAGGACCCTAACCACGCGCTCGTATTCAACTGTCGGTCGAGATAGGGGCCGCAAGTCACGACGGCGCTCAAGGCAGCCGGCCAGAAACTCGCTGCTGTCGCCTCCGGCGGCCTGGTCAATGGCCGAGCGGCAAGGCAGGTCCACAGTGTGCGACCAGGTCTCGAGTCGCTGTCGGTAGGTGGGCCGCAGAATGCCAACCTCCGGAAGCAGAACAGTGGTCACGTCGAGCGGTTGTCGCGCCAGGTTCGCCGCCAGCACCAACGCCGAGATGTGGTCGAGCGGCAGGTCAGCGAGCCAGTGCTGTGGCAGGCCCTCGGCGAGCGCCCAAAGCCGCTTCATGAGGATCTCGTGGCTGTTGCGGCGGTCAAGATTCTCCAGGCCCACGCGCCGCACCTTATCCAGGATCGGTGGCCCGGCCAGCGTACGAGCATTGGCAACCAGCTCGAAGGTGAAGATGTACGGCGGCATTCGGGCCAGGCTACGTCGCTCACGGCATAGCAGCTCGACGTGGAAGAGCGGGTTGACATAACCGAAGGTGGTCGCCAATGCCGCCAGAGCGTCTCGCAGCTCCAGCTGTTCGTTCGGACGCAGCCGGCGGCTGGTGACCAGAAGCAGCTCCAGGTCGGAGAACGGCTCGACCCGGCCGTCGATCCTGGCCCACGCAGCCTCGTAACGCGCCACGCTGCCCAGAACGGCCACGGCTACGCTGGCGGGATGAGTCATTGCCCGCTCGGCCAGCATCGTGGCCTGGCTATCGAGCACGGCGGTCGGCGCAGAGTCTGCCGCTGGTCCGATCATCGGCGCTATCACGTCGCATTGTAGCATCGCGCAGTGCTGGCTCCGCGCGCAGCTGGCGGTTCTGCGGTGGGCGCGGTCAACGCGGTTGGCGCCCGGACCGGCTCCGCTCGCACCCGGTGGTTCTGCCCGCCGCCCGGCCGCGCGGTGAGGCCGCTCGGCTGGTCAGCGCCAGGCTGCGGTCTCTGGCCCGCCGCCCGGCCGCGCGGTGAGGCCGCTCGGCTGGTCAGCGCCAGGCTACAGTCTCTGGCCCGCCGCCCGGCCGTGCGGTGAGGCCGCTCGGCTGGTCAGCGCCAGGCTACAGGCTCTGGCCCGCCGCCCGGCCGCGCGGTGACGCAGCCCAATGCCGCGCTTGCCAAGACCCACCGGGCTCCCTCAGGGACCGTCGGCACCTGATGGCGCGGCTGAACTCGCACCGGCAGCCGAAGTGATCTGCCGCCGGAGCCTGATGCTAGAATTCTGCCCCGCCGCCGCGGCGGGCTAGACTGTGGGGCAAGGTGACGATGCATGTGCGGCGTAATCGGAGTTGTCTCGCGCCACGCTGACGTCTATAGCGCGGTCGTCAATGGCATGTTCCAGATGCAACACCGCGGCCAGGACGCCTGTGGCGTGGCGATCAGCGACGGTTCGGCCATTCGACTCCACCGGGGGGCCGGCTACGTGCGCCACGTCTTTGCACATCCGCCGTCAGACGACTTTGCTGGCCCTATTGCCTGCGGTCACGTCCGCTATCCCACGCAGGGCGCCAACCGGGAGGAAAACACGCAGCCCCATGCAGTGCGTACCGCAGACGGGATCCTGCTGGCCTTGGCCTCAAACGGTGATCTGACCAACTACATGGCCATTCGGCGGCAGCTGGAAGGCGCAGGCTACTTGTTCCGGGGCTCGAATGATGCCGAGCTATTGGCTATCTACATCGCTCATCAGCATCTGGACAACGGCCTGAGCGTCATGGAGGCTATCCGCCGGCTCCAGGACGAGGTCCAGGGGGCGTACAGTGCTTGCCTGATCACCCGGGACCGCCTGTACGCTATCCGCGACCCATATGCGGTGAGGCCGCTGGTTTTCGGCCAGCGCGAGGATGGCTGGGTTGTGGCCAGCGAGACCAGTGCCCTTGATGTGAACCGGGCCGACTTGATGGACGAGGTAGAGCCCGGTGAGATCATCGAGTTCTGGCCGACTGGCTACCAGCGCCATCCGCACCCGCGACCTCAGGCCATCCGCAATGGCTGGTTGCCGGCCCACTGTGTGTTCGAGTTTGTCTACTTCAGTCGCCCCGACTCTATCTACCACGGCCAGCGGGTGTACGACGTACGCAAGCGCATTGGCGCCTGGCTGGCCGAGCACGACTGGGTGGAAGCTGACGTCGTGGTGCCGGTGCCCGACTCAGCGAACGCCGTCGCCCTGGGCTATGCCCAGGCGGCTGGCCTGCCTTACGAGCTCGGCCTGGTGCGGAACCACTACGTGGGACGAACTTTCATCGCCTCGGAGCAGGTGGTGCGCGACGAGGGCGTGAAGCTCAAGTTCAACCCGCTGCGAAGCGTGTTCAAGGGCAAGCGGACCATTCTGGTCGACGACTCGATAGTCCGCGGCACCACGTCCCGGAAGCTGGTGCGCATGGTACGGGCCGCCGGTGCCGCCGAGGTCCACATGCGCATCGGCAGCCCGGTCACCCGCTTCCCGTGTTACTACGGCATCGACACGCCGGACCCGGAGGAGCTTATCGGCAATCGTTACGATGTGGCAGGCATCTGCGAATACCTGACCGCCGACTCGCTGGCCTACATGACCGTCGAGGGTCTGCGGGCGTGCGTCTCTGACCAGGGCAACCACTGCTTTGCCTGCTTCGACGGCAACTATCCGATCGCCATCGCCGAGGCGGAAGCCAAGATCCGCGCCCACCGGCAGCTGCAGCTCGATCTGGAGGAGGCGCACCCCCGAGGCGAGTTGTCGACCGAGGGCTTCCCGGCACCATGAATGTCGCTACTGGCCCGACGGCGACGGTCTTGCTGAACCGTCGGCTGGCTGGCTGGGCGCGTTTCCGTTGCCCTAGCCAGGTGCCTGCCCCAAGGCGTTTTCTTAAGGCCACGTCAGATAGCCGTGTCGGTCTTCTGCCGGCAATGGTATTGTCTTCAGGGATTAGACGGTCACGCGAACGAGTGAGTGTTTGAGCCATGCGACGCCTGGTCGTTTTGGGAGCCGCGTTGTGTCTCTGGCCAGCTTTGCTTTCGGGCTGCGCCCCAGACCTGGCTGCCGATCTGGGTACTGCGGCACGTCAGGCAGCGCGCTTTCTTTTGCGGCCCAGGCCTGAGCCCACCGTAAGGCCGGCCCTATCATCAGCGGCGCCCGGCCGGCTGACGGTAGCGCCGGCGGTCACGGCGGCAACTCCAGCCACTCGGGGCCTGGTTGAGCCGGGTGCCTCAGCAACCGCGACCCCTGTCAGCCGCGTGGCCGTTACCGCAGCGACCGATCCCGTCTATCCTGTGGCCTCTCGAGCGCAGGCCCCCTGGCCGGATGGCCCTCTGGCCACACCGGCTAGCGATCGGGCACCAGGCGGGCCCACCGATCCCCCCGTCGATCCTACGGGTGCCGGGGCGGCGGTGGCAGCGACCGTCATCGCGTGGCCTACTCCGACCGAGCCGCCGACGGCCACCCCGGATGCTTTCGCCCGTTTGGGGGTGCCTATCCGCCTGGAGGTGCCGTCGATTGGCGTCAGCGCAATCGTTGAGCAAGTCGGCATTACCCGAGATCGGGCGATGGGCGTGCCGTCTACCTGGGACCGCGTGGCGTGGTTCAAGTTGGGCTTCCGGCCGGGCGAAGCAGGAAACGCCGTGATGGCCGGGCATCTGGACACTTCCAGCGGTGGCCCGGCCGTCTTCTGGAATCTGGACAAGTTGGCCCCGGGGGACGAGGTAATCGTCCACTACAGCAACGGCGATCGGCTGGTGTTCGTCGTACAGGGCTCGGCCGTCTACGACTACGATGCCAGCGGACCGTCGATCGAACAGATCTTCGGGCCGGCGCAGACCGCCAATCTGAACCTGATTACCTGCAACGGGGCCTGGGACCGCGGGCGGGCCACCTACACCAAACGGCTGGTCGTTTTCAGTACGTTGGCCCAAGAGCGCACGGTGCGCGCCGGGGATCCCGCGACCTACGAGTAGCCAGCACAGTCGCCGATCCCAGGCTGCTGGCTGCCGGAACAGCTCGTGGGCAGCTCGCCATAGCTCCGGCCCTCGAGAGCCGCCCGGAGTGCCAGCCGGTCATCCCACGGGTATTCGGTCTCGCCGAAGCACATGGTCGGCTCGTGACCCTTGCCGCACACGATGACCACATCGCCAGGGCCGGCCAGTGTGCAGGCGTGACGAATGGCTGCGTAACGATCGGCGATGCAGAAGAAAGACTGTCCCTCGACGGCGCCTGCCTGCCGCAGACCAGAAGCGATGGCCGCCATTATGGTCTCCAGGTCCTCGGTCCGGGGATCTTCGGCCGTGACCACCGTGACGTCGGCCAGCTCGCCGGCCACCTTGCCCATCGCCGCCCGTTTGCCCTCGTAGCGCAGACCGGCGCACCCAAAGACGGCAATCACTCGCCCAGCCGAAACCAGCTGACGGGCCGTCTCCAGTGCGTTGGCCAGTGCGTTGGGGGTGTGAGCAAAGTCGACGATAGCCAGAAAGGGTTGACCCACGTCAACGCGTTGCATCCGGCCCGGAATACCCTCAACTGCCCACACCCCCTCCAGCCAGGCACTCGGCGGCAGCCCGAGCGCCTGGGCCGCAGCCATAGCCGCCAGGATGTTAGCGACGTTGTACGCACCTAGCAGCGGTGAGATGACCTCGAGTCGGCCCGCCGGGGTGCAGGCCACAAAGCTCAGTCCATGCTGATTGTGGCTGATTTCCGTAGCCCAGAAGTCGACCTGTCGTTCCGCCACAGCCGCCGTGGCGTCGACAACGGCATAGGTGATGCGTTGCGGCACGGGAATAGCGCGCAGGTACTCGTAAGACGAGTCCGCGGCATTGAGCACAGCGGTCTTGGCGATCGCCGGCTTCTGAGTGGCCGTAGCGAGTGAGCGGAACAGCGTGGCCTTGGCTTCGCGATAGGCCGCAAAAGAACCGTGGTATTCGAGCGCCTCGTTGTCGGTGATGTTGGTCACCACGGCGATGTCGAACTCCACGCCCGTGAGCCGGTGCTGGGCCAGGCCGTGGGAGGTGGCTTCCACCACAGCGCTATCGAGGCCGGCGGCCCGCATGGCGGCCAGGAAGTGCTGGAGCTCCTCGGCCTCTGGAGTGGTCACGTGGGCGCCCGTTTCCTGCCGCTCATCGCCGATGCGGGCTTCCACCGTGGTCACCAATCCGGCACGCCGGCCGGCAGCCTGGAGCATGGCATGGACCAGGAAGGAGGTGGTTGTCTTGCCGTCGGTGCCCGTGATACCGACAACCGTAAGTGACCTGGAGGGCCAGTCGCACCACCTGGCAGCCACCAGAGCTCGCGCCTGCCGGGTGTTTGGAACGGTGATGAGGGTCAAATCAGCCGGCAGGCGGTAGCGCCGCCGCAGCTCGTCAGCCGGACGTTCGACGAGTGCCGCGACGGCGCCGCGGCGGGCGGCATCGGCCAGGTAGCCATGGACGTCCTCGTGCACGCCGCGGTAGGCTACAAAGAGGAAGCCAGGGCCAACACGGCGCGAGTCGTGGGTCATACCACGACCTTCGCGTCGCGGGTCGCCGTCCACCTGCGCTTCTGGCAGCGCGGCCAGTAGCTCTGGCAATGCTCGCCGCGGCAGCTCCACCGGGCTGAGCCTACCGCAGAGCTACCGATTCAGGCAAGCCAGCGGCTCGCCGTGGGACTACGTGCTGCGCAACAGCATGGGCAGACAAAGCTCGGTCGGTGGTTCTGCCTGTCGCGGCGTCTCGGTGGGCGTGGCCATCGGTGTCGGTGGCGTTCGTCGCGGACCGACCCGGGTGGGTGTCCCGCTCCCCGCCGTCGGGCTGGGCCTGATGGGCCGGGTCGGGAAAGGCGGCTGGCGGGTGAGCGTAGGCGTCCCTGGGCCTGGGGTAGGTGGCATGGTAGGCATCATCATGGTCGGCAGGGGCGTGCCAGGCGTGCCGGTGGCCGGCGGGGTGCCTTCCACCCACTCGGTGGCGATCTCGATCTGGATACACAGGTAGCGGTCGTTAGCCGCTGCCGGATCGGCCGCGATCTGGCGGATAGTGGTCTGGAGGTTGGGCAACGTTGCGGGGACGAGGGCCATCCTGTCCTGAGCGAAGCGGAAGCCCCACTCGGCGTCGGGATCAGCGATCACCTGACCGCACAGCCAGACGCTACTGCCGGGGATGAGCCGCTCGATCTGCCGCTGCACCGCTGGCAGGCTGGTGGTGATCCACATCTGATCGCCGCTTGGCGTCTCCTTGACACGGTAGCTGCGCGGCGTGGCCGGTTGCCTGGTCGGCTGGGGCTGTGGCGTGAACGGCTGCCGGGTCACAGAGCGCGTTGGCTGCGGTGTCATTGGCTGCCGGGTGCCGTCGCGGGTTGGCCGTGGCGCAGGTGTGTTGGGCTCGCTGATCGTTGGCAGGGGCAGAGGCGTGGCCTGCGGGTCCTTCATGAACCAGCGCCGCGCCGTATCGTCCGTCTTGAAGAAGGTCATAAGCAAGTTGGCGACCTTCTGCCGACCCACCGGACCAGGATGGGTGCCGTCGGCCTCGAAATCCTCACAACGCCAGATCAGCCCGTCGGCCCGCCGGTTCAGGCCGTCGGCCCACAAGTAGGGCCCCCACAAGAGCACCGGTGCCCGCACCGGGCCACGGGCCGGGTCGGCGTTCAGCGACGCGTCACCCCGGATTTGCTTACCGATGAGCCATTGCACGGCGAAGCCCGACTCGTAGGCATAGGGCTCGGGGTTCAAGGCGGTCGAGGCATAGCCTGCGTAGATGCGGCTGGACAGGTACACGACCTTCAGGTTGGGGTAGCGCTGCGCCAGGAGGCCAACGATGGTCTGAAGATCGTCCGACAGGGCCTGGGCCGAGGCCGGGAACGGCCCGCTAGGCCGAGACCGGGCCTGCTTCAACCAGACGGCCTGGACCTGGGCGGCTGTAACGCCTGCCCGACCGAGTCGCTCTTCGATGACTTGCCAGTAAGCGGCCGCCGGATCGCGGATGATGGCCGCATCCTGGCCGCCCTGGGCGCCGTCGACCACGGTCACGGCAGGATTGACCTGAGGGTCACTCCGAGCCATGTCGGCGAAGACCGTGTACTCCATGGTCGTGTTCGACATGCCAATGGACAAAAGCACGATCCGACCATCGGCGGCCGGCTTGCCATCGGCTGCCAGGGGCTCAATGAGCGCCGTCCGCGCCATGGCCAGTGAGCGATGCTCGGCCGGCGGGGTGTTCTCGCCAGCTCCATATAGCCCGCCGGCAAAGCCTTGATAGGGTGCGGTCCCCAGCTCGGTTAGGGGCGTTAGCCCTACCGTCGTTCGCCGGCAGTCGGCAGCGCGAGCCGCTGGCGCGCTGGCCAGGCGGGCCAGCGGCAGGCCGATCGCGAGCGCGCAAAGGAAGAGCAGCCGTCGTGGCATTCCAGACCTCCGGTGGCAGAGTCAGTTGCTAGCTTACAGTGATGATAACGCCTCGGCCCAGGCCGGCGATAGACTCCCGGCCAGCCCACTCGCCGCCTGAGTGGCCAGGTCCAGGAACGGACCAGCCAGCATGCCGATGGCGAACACCATTACCAGGGATAGCACGGTGACGAACAAGAGGCCCGGCGCGGCGCGGAGGCGCGGCTGATCAGACGCGGACACGAAGAGCACCTGGCGAGCCAGGCGGAAGTAATAGCCGACGGAGAGGACGCCGGTCAGGACGCCAACCACGGCCAGCCAGGCCTGGCCGCTAGCCACCGCAGCGCTGAACACCGCAAACTTGCCGAAGAAGCCGGCCAGCGGCGGTATGCCGATCAGGCTGAGCAGAAACACGAAAAGCGAGCTGGCCAATAGCGGGGAGCGCTGCATGAGGCCGGCGAAAGCCTCGAGCTCGCTCGAACCGGCCTCGTCATCCACCGCGACAACGACGGCAAAGGCGCCCAGGTTGGAGAACAGGTACGCCAGAATGTAGAGCAGAAGTGCTGCCAGGGGCGGCACGCCGGCGAAGCGCGCCCCCGCGACACTGACCAGGCCCACCAGCATATAGCCGGCTTGAGCAATCGAGGAGTAGGCCATCATCCGCTTCACGTTGCGTTGGGTGAGGGCGCTGACGTTGCCCACAACCATGGTGATGGCCGCCAGGGCGGCCAGGACGCTCAGCCAGCCGTCGGCCAGCGGCCGGCCGCTGAAGGCGGTGAGCAGGAAACGGCTCACGACGGCCAGCCCGGCAGCTTTGGGGCCAACTGACAGGAAGGCGGTAACCGGGGTTGGCGCCCCGTGGTAGGCGTCGGGCGACCATTGATGGAACGGTACCAGGGCCACCTTAAAGCCCATGCCAACGAGCACCAGGAGCAGCGCTGCCTGGGCTACCGGGGACAGCGACGCCGCCTCGCCCGCCGCCGGGCGCAGGCCGGCAGCGACCTCCGGCAACGAGGTGGTGCCGGTGGTGCCGTACAGCCACACCAGGCCCATGAGCATCGTGGCGCCGGCTACCGAGCCGTAGAGAAAGTACTTGAGCGCTCCCTCGACCGACAGGGCGTCGTGCTTCAGATAGCCGGTCAGTACGTAACCCGTCACCGACACAAACTCGATGGCCAGGGCCATGACGATCAGGTCATTGGCCCCCGCGGCCAGGTCAATGGCCAGGGCAGCGAACAGCAGCAAGGCCATGAACTCGCCCCGGTAGGGAGTTCGGGACTTCATGAAGCGCAGGCTGGTGACCAGGACCAGCAGGGCCGAGAGCTGCGACACCAGGCGGAAGAAACCGGTGAAGCTGTCCGGGGCGAAGGTGCCGCTGGCCACGACAGCCCCACTGGCGTTCCGCGTCTCGAAGATTCCCGCGGCTGGTGCCGGCACCGTCAGCAGCCAGCCCGAGGCCACCAGTGCCAGGAGCAGGCTGAGAGCTGCCAGCCAGGCCTGGCGACCCTCGCGGCCGCCGATCAGCATGTCATAGGCCAGCACCAGCAGGGCGCCAACGGTGAGGATCAGTTCCGGGGCGAAGTGGATCGCCAGAGCATTCAGGTCAGGCACGCTCGCCTCCCGCAAGGGTCAGGCCGGAGCAGGGCCATCTTCTGGCCCGCAACCCAAGCCAGGCCGGCAAAGGAAGGACGCTCATGGCAGCAACCATGGCCCGAGGGCGATCACCGGAGCCGAGAGCTGTAACAGGGTGGTGGCAGCGCTATTGAGCAACTCCAGTATTGGCCACGGCCAGACGCCGAAGAACACCATGAAGAACGCCAGCGGTAGCACCATGCCCATCTCGGCAGCGTCCAGGTCGCTGACACCGAGCCAGCGCTCGTTCTGGGGACCCAGCAGCAGCATCTGGATTACCTTCCACAGGAAGAAGGCTGCTGTGACCAGGATGCCGGCAATGGACAGAGCCGTCAGCAGCAGCAGCGTGGTGTTGCCTGCCAGGGCCACGCCAAAAGCGCCCCGGAAGACCATGAACTCCCCCACGAAACCGGCCAGCGCCGGCAGGCCCAGGCTGGCGAAGGCGGCCAACATCAGGAAGCTGCCGTAGCGAGGTACGGTGCGCCACAATCCGCCGCCCAGCTCGCGGAAGTCGCGCACGTGGGTGCGCTGGTCGTAGATCAGGCCGACAAGCAAGAACAAGGCGCCGGTAATGATCCCGTGATTAAACATCTGCATGCTGGCGCCGTTGATGGCCGCGATGCGTGACTGGGCCAGCGCCGCTCCGGCGCGGCCAGGGTCGGCGACCACGGCACCAGCCGCTGCCAGGCCGAGAGTCACGTAGCCCATGTGGTTGACCGACGAGTAGGCGATGAGCTTCTTGAAGTCCCACTGTGCCATGGCGACCAGGGCGCCGTAGACGATGCTGACAAAGGCCAGCAGCGCGAGAATGGGTGCGAACTGGGCGAACGCGCCCGGGAACAGCGGCATGAGCACCCGCACAAAGCCGTAAGTCCCCAGCTTCAGGAGCACTCCGGCCAGGATCACGCTGCCGGCAGTGGGTGCCTCGACATGGGCGTCGGGCAACCAGGTGTGGAAGGGGAAGCTGGGCACTTTGATGGCGAAGGCCAGGAAGAAGCCCAGGAAGGTGAGCATGGCGGCGGTGCTGGTGGGCGCTTCGGCAAATGGGATGGCCGGCAGAGCCGCCTGGGCCCCGGCCAGGAGTGGTGAGCTCATTCCATGCCGTACCAGGCTGAAACTGCCGGTATCAAAGGCCACGGCGATTATCGCCAGCAGCATCAGCACGCTGCCGGCCAGGGTATAGAGGAAGAACTTGATGGCGGCATATTCCCGCCGCGGGCCACCCCAGACGCCGATAAGGAAATACATCGGCACCAGGCCCACTTCCCAGAAAACGTAGAAAAGGACCAGGTCGAGCGATACAAAGACGCCCAGCATGCCTGTCTCGAGCAACAGGAACAGAGAAAAGAACTCTTTGACCCGACTCTCGACGGTACGGCTCGAGTACCACAGGCCAATGGTTGACAGGAGGGTCGTCAGGAATATCAATGGGACACTGAACCCGTCAACGCCCAGGTGGTAGTTGACACCCAGGGTTGGGATCCACGGTTGCCATTCCTCAAACTGAAAGCCGCCAAGCTGACGGTCGTAGCCCAGCCAGAGAACAGCCGCCAGCGCCAGCGGCAACAGGCTGAAGGCGACGGAGAAACGTTTGATCTGGCGTTCATCGCGAAGGAAGAACAGCACGATGGCCATGCCTGCCAGAGGCAGCAGGGTGATAAGGCTCAAGAGCGGAATCGGGTTGGCAACCGTCATGCTTCAGGTCTCCTAGGCTCCCAGGCGATGGGGTGGTCCTCAGAACGTCTTTGCCGCCAGCAGGCACAACAGGCCGGCGAATAGGATCAAGAGGTACTGCTGGACGCGGCCGGTTTGCAGCTGGCGCAAGACGCGGGAGCTAGCCTCGCTCACGCTTGCCGCCGCGTTGACTGTGCCGTCAACCACGTGGAGGTCGAGCCAGTCACTGAGGCGCGATATGGCTCGGCCCACCAGACCGCTGCGATTGACCAGGCCGTCCACGATGTGGTGATCAATCCAGGCGCAGGAATCGCTAACGCGGCGCACTGCCGGGATGACCGTTGCCGCGTAGAGTTCGTCGACGTAGTACTTGGCGTGCAACACCTTCCAGATACGGCGCAGCGCTTGCAGCGGCTCCTGGACGCGAGCGCGGTGCGGATCGCGGCCGTAAACCAGCCAGCCGCCCAGCCAGCCCAGGATGGCGGCCGCCACCGAGATGCTGGCCGCCAGGCTGCTAAAGGGCAGAGCATGGAACTCACCGCCAGCAAATGGCAGGTGCGCCAGGAAGCGATGCACCGGGTTATGGAGCCAGGGGCCTAGCAGCGGAAAGCTGTCCGGAACCGCCAAGAGCCCCAGGAAGGTGGCGAAAAAGGCCAGGATCAGCAGCGGGTAGACCATCGCCGGTTCGCTCTCTGGCGCATGTCGGGCGGCCAGGGTGCGCGGGGGCCCGGCGAACACCAGAAATGTCTGTCGGGCCATGTAGAAAGCCGTCAACACGGCCGCCAGCGTGCCCAGGATCCACACCACCGCGGCAATGGCGATGTGCTCTTGGACCCCCTTGGCGAAGGCTTCAGCCAGGATCTCGTCCTTGCTCCAGAAACCGGCGAAAACCGGGATGCCAGTCAAGGCCAGCGTGCCGGCCAGGAAGGCGATGCAGGTCAGCGGCATGCGCGGCCGCAGCCCACCCATGTTCCGCATGTCCTGTGCCGGGTCCTTGGTTTCCACTGCCCAGCCGGTGGTGGGCTGGGGTTGCCCCGGCTCGTCGCCGTAAATGGCCAGTTCCGCATGCTGCTGAGCGTGGTGGTGACCGTGCTCCAGGCCGTGGATGACCGAGCCGCTGGACAGGAAAAGGAGGGCCTTGAAGAAAGCGTGGGTGATCAGGTGGAAGAGGGCCGCCACGTAAGCGCCGATCCCCAGAGCCATGATCATGTAACCCAGTTGGCTGACGGTTGAGTAGGCCAGGACGCGCTTGATGTCGAACTGGGCAATACCGATGGAGGCGGCAAAAATCGCGGTGAAGGCGCCGATTCCGGCGACGACGAACATGGCGCCCGAGATATCACCCACCGAGTGCGCCGAGCCCACGCTGAACAGCGGGTAGGTGCGGGCAACCAGGAATACACCAGCGGCCACCATCGTTGCGGCGTGAATGAGGGCGGACACCGGCGTCGGACCCTCCATGGCGTCAGGGAGCCAGACGTGCAGCGGGAATTGGGCGCTCTTGCCCACGGCGCCACCAAAGATGAGCAGGCCGATCAGGGTGGCCACCGGCAGCGACGTTCCGCCTACGAAGCCCAGCTCGCCGAGGCGCTCAAGTGAGGCTGGCGACAGGAGTGTGCTGTAGTCGACGCTGCCGAAGTAGCCGAACAAAACCAGGATGCCGGCCAGTAGGAACAGATCGCCCAATCGGGTGGTCAGGAAGGCCTTGACCGCGGCGGCCGAGGCCGAGGGCTTGTGGTACCAGAAGCCGATGAGCAAGAAAGAGCAGAGCCCCATGATCTCCCAGAAGATCAGGGCCTCGAGCAGGTTGCTGGCCAAGACGAAGCCCATCATCCCGGTGGCAAACAGGGCGCAGAAGGCAAAGAACCGCCCGTAGCGGGCATTGCCGGTAGGCAGATCTGGCTCCCCGCTCCGGGCGTCCCGATAGGCGGTGAGCTCGCCCCGCATGTAGCCGGTGGAGAAGATGAAGATCATCAGGCAGACGAAGGCCACCATCGCCGCCACCGAGACAGAGAGCGGGTCCAACAACCAGCCGAAGCGGATGGCGCCGCTACCGACGGGAGCCCAGCTGAAATCCCAGATGAGTGGCTGCTGGGCCAGACTCGCGCCACCGGTTCGGCCGGCGGCCATCAGCAGTAGCAGGCCAATGAGGGCGCTGAGCGCCGTGGAGCCCACCGTAAGTGCCGCTGCCCAGCGGCCATCGCGCCCGGTGGCCACCACCAGCACGCCGCCCAGAAAGGCCAGGGCGGTCAGCGCCGGCATCAGACCTGCCCAAGCACCGATGACGCTCAAGTCGAACATAGCCATCGCTCGAAAGCCTGTGTGCCCGCCGGCGCGGCAGTCTCAGCCGTGCAGTAGGGCGAAGGAATCAAGGTCCACATTGCCTCGCAGCCGGTAGATCGCCAGAACGAGGGCCAGGCCGACCGCAACCTCCGCAGCTGCCAGCGCCATCATAAAGAGTGCAAATGCCTGGCCATCCAGCGCGGTGAGATATAAAGCTTCGGTACCTCGAGCCGCCATCAACTCCGTCGGTGTCACATAGCGCCAAAAGGTTACGGCGCTGAGGTTAGCGCCGTTCAGCATGAGTTCGATACTCATGAGCACATTTACGGCATTTCGTCTTGACAGAGCGCCGAATGCCCCAATACTGAACAACGCCACGGCAACGGCTAAGAACCACGGCATTGGGATGTCAGGCATGGGATACTGTCCTATTCGCGAGCAATGATCACAGCGCCCAATAGAGCCACGAGCAGGATGGCGGAGATCAGCTCGAAGGCCAGAAGGTGGCGGGTCATCAGGGCGATACCCAGCATCGAGATAGTCCCGGGAACGTGCATCACTTTGCGGCCCGTTTCGTCTGCCTGGGGCTCGGCGCCCAGAATGGTCGTTGTCGGCACGACCTCTGGCGCAGCGGGCTCGCTCCCTAGAACAACGGTGCCGCCCTCCGGTGGCAGCACCGCTCCGTCGGTCAGCGGCCAGCGCTGGCCGAAGGCCAGAGCGATCAGCAGGCCACCCAGTCCAACAGCCAGGGCCAGGGCCACGAACCAGGTACGGTTGCTTTGTGGGCCAGGAGTCATCACCATTCGTGTCAGCATGATGGTGAAGAGAATAAGCACCCCTATGGCCCCAATGTAAATCAGGATCTGCAGCATCGCCAGCAATCCGGCCTCCAACAGAACGTAAAGCCCGGCCACGCCGAAGAGGGCCAGAATGAGTGACAGGGCACTGAGGAAGGTGCGGCGAGCCGCCACGACGCCGCAGGCGCCGACCAGCGCAAAGAGCGCCATGAGGACGAACAGCAACTGGGAGATCATGACGCCGCCTCCGCCAGGCCCGGCTCCCCGGCTGGCCTGGCCGAGGAGCGGTTGGCCATCGCCAGACCTAGTGCCATGGCGACGAGGCAGATGTTGGCCAGGGTGAAGCCCAGCACGATCAAGAGCGGGCCGGCCTGGACAGTCCCGGGAGCGGCCAGGCTGACGCCCCTATGGGCGAGCTTGCCGACCAAGCCGGCGACCAGAAGGTTGGCCAGCGACAGCGGCACAAGCACTTTCCAGGCGAAGGCCAGCAGCTGATCGACACGCAGGCGGGGGAGGGTGCCGCGCAGCCACATGAAGACGAGCACCAGCAGGTAGGTCTTCAGGCCGAGCCAGATGGGCCCGGGTATGAAGGCCAGTGAGGCCAGTGGCGGCTGCCAACCACCCAGGTATAGGATGGCGCCCAAAGCACAGGTGGCGATAGTCGTAACGTATAGAGCCACGTAGAACATACCAAACTTGATGCCGGAGTACTCAATGTGATACCCGGCAACGATCTCGCTCTCAGCCTCAGGAATATCGAAAGGACTGCGCTCAATCTCAGCCGCAGTAGCGAGCAGATAGATCAGAAATCCCACTGGCTGCAGGAACACCAACCACACGCCGGGGAAGCTCGGCTGCCCTGCAGCCTGCAGCGGTCCCTGGCTGTACGTGATCGACTGCAGTGACAGTGAGCCAGCCAGGAGCACGACCCCGACCAGGGACAGCACCTGAGGGATCTCGTAGGCGATGATCTGGGCGACAGCCCGCATGGCCCCCAAGAGCGCGTACTTGTTGCGCGAGCCCCAACCAGCCATGAAGATGGGGATCACCGCGGCCGAAGACATGGCAACGCAGTACAACAGCGCTACCGACAGGTCAGCGCCCACTAGCCTGGCCGAGACGGGTATGACCGCGAAGGCCAGGAAAGCCGGCGGCACCATCAGCGCGGCGCCAAGGTTGAAGATTGCCCGGTGAGCGCCGGCGGGGGTGATGTCCTCCTTGATGAGGATCTTGATCATGTCCGCAAACGGTTGCAGCAGACCGAACTTACCAACGCGGTTGGGTCCGTAGCGGTCCTGGATGCGGCCGATCAGCTTTCGTTCGAGCCACACCGAATAGAGCATCACCGCCAGCACCGAGACGATGATCAGCAGTATGGCCGCCAGCCAGGCCAGCAGCCGACCGATCGAACCGTCAAGTGAGACCAGCGGCCAGCCGGCAGCCCAAGCGCTGGTCAGGATCTGTCCGGCAAGGCTGGTTGTCGAGGCAGAGGCGAAGGCCATCAGCCCAACTCCTCGTCAGCTGTACCCGCCAGTGGCGCCCAGGGCGGGCAACCTTGGGCGCAACTCCTGCGCCCGCTCTCTACATCCATTCCAGCGCCCCCTTGCGCCAGGCGTATATCAGGCCCACCGCGAGCAGCAGGATGAAGATGAACATCTCCAACAGGGCAAACAGCGGCAGCTGGTGGTAGGCCACAGCCCAGGGGTACAGGAAGGCCGTCTCAACATCGAAGACCACGAAGACCAGGGCGAAGATGTAGTACTGTACTCGGAACTGCAACCAGGTCTCGCCTACGGTCTCCAAACCGCACTCGTACGTGCTGCGTTTGATTGCGCCTGGTCGGTGAGGACGGACAAGCCAGGCCGCCCCGAAAGCGACTGCCGGGAAACACAACAGCACGATCAGAAAGGCGAGCACGAAGCCCCAGTTGTCGTACACCCTGCCTCCTGCGATGCCCGAGACGACTCACATTGGCTCGCTGCGGGCCAGCCTGAACGCCGCGTTTCCAGCGATGCCCGAGACGATTCGCTTGCTCTCCGCGGGCCGGCCCGGAGACCGGACCTCCGACCGGGCTCGACACTACATCCCATGGGCATGCTTTCTTACCCCGCCGAATGCCACGGTCAATTACCTGCCGCCAGTCCCGCTGACGGGCAGGCGGCCGATTATAACACAGCGCCCCGGCGGACAAGGGCCGCCGAGGTCGCCTCACATGAGGCTGTGCTACCCTGGTAGCATGCTCTCGGTCCTGCCTTGGCAAGCCGACCAGGCGGCGGCTTGGGACGAGTTTGTTGCCGGTCACCCAAGCGGCCACTTCTTGCAGGCCTGGGGCTGGGGCCGGCTGCGCGAGCGGTGGGGTTGGCGTGCCCTGCGGCTGGCGGCGACAGACGAGGACGGCCAACTCGTGGCGGCACTGCAGTTGCTGGTGCGACGATCTCCCGCTGGCAGCCTGGCCTATGGTCCGCGTGGTCCGGTGTGCTGGCCTGCTGATCCGAGTTGGTCAGCCCTTCGAGCTGCCGTCCGATCGGCAGTGCCCCGTCTGGTGGTGATGCGCCTTGAGCCCAATTGGCCCGACGAGGCCAGCACGCGCTCCTGGCTGAGCCAGCAGGGACTGTGCCCCGCGGCCGCCCTGCAACCGCCAAGCACCTTGCGCATCGACCTGCGGGCCAGCGACGAGGAGTTGCTGGCAGCCATGAAGCAGAAGTGGCGCTACAACATACGCTTGGCCCAGCGCCACGGGGTCGCCGTTCGCCAGGGCGCCGCCGGCGACCTCGACGCCTTCTACAGCCTACTGAGCGAAACGTCGCGACGGGACGGCTTCGCGATTCGCCCGCGAGACTACTATCGGGCGGTGTGGGATGAGCTGTCTGGCTGCGCGCGCCTGTACCTGGCCGAGCGCGAGGGGGCGCTTCTCGCCGCTATCCTGGTGGTTCACTTCGGGCTCACGGCCACCTACCTGTATGGCGCCAGTACCAGCGTCGGGCGGGAGCACATGCCGAACCACCTGCTGCAATGGCAGGCGATGCGCTGGGCACGTGAGGAGGGCCTCACCACGTACGACCTGTGGGGGATTCCCGACGCCATCGGACGGGCGGTGGTGGCCGGCCGGCCGGCAGACGAGTTGTCGCCGGGCAGGGGTGGCCTCTGGGGCGTATGGGGTTTCAAGCGCGGATTTGGCGGGATCCCGTGGCGCAGTGTTGGCGCCTGGGACGACGTGGTGGCGCCCATCCCATACCGGTTGGGTCAGTGGTTGACGCGACTACGCCAGCGCGGCCATCAGGACCAGGCATGATCAGTCTGGACGATCATCGCCAATGGGACAGAGAAGTCCTGCTCTTGCCGGCGCCTCACGTGCTGCAAGGCGCCAGCTGGGGCGACTTCAAGGCACGTTGGGGTTGGTCGGTCCACCGATTCATCTGGCCGGGCTCCACGAGCTTGCGTGCCGCTGCCCAGGTGCTAGTACGCTCGCCAGGTCGCCTGCCATTGCCTGTGGCCTACGTGCCGAAGGGACCCTTGCTGGCGGAGCCAGCCGACCCCCAATTGTGGCGCCAGGTCTTGGTCGACCTTACTGCCTGGGCCAGGGAGCGGGGAGTAGTGGTCCTCAAGATCGATCCCGACATTCCGGCCGAGTGGGATGCTGTGGCTGCCTGTTGGCGCTCCCTGGGCTGGCGCTTCTCGTGGCAGCAGATCCAGTTTCCTAACACGATGATCAGCGATCTGACGACTGGCGAATCAGGTCTACTGGCGGCCATGAAGCCGAAAACCCGTTACAACGTGCGCCTGGCCGCCCGGCGCGGCGTGGAGGTGCGCCATGGCGGTTTGGAGGACCTGCCGCTTTTCCATGAGCTCTATCTCCAGACGGGCATCCGTGACGGCTTTGCTGTGCGTGAGGCAGCCTACTACCTGGATATCTGGTCGGTCTGGCTGCGGGAAGGCCGGGGGACGCTGATTCTGGCGGAGCGGGGCGGCCAAACCCTGGCCGGCTGCCTGCCTGTGGCCTTTGGCGCGACCGCCTGGTTCCTATACGGCGCTTCAGCCGACCAGGGTCGGGAGCACATGGCATCCTATCTGGCTCAGTGGGAGAGCCTGCGCTGGGCCCTGGGCCGCGGCTGCCGGCAGTATGACTGGTGGGGTGCGCCCACCGTCCTGGCCCCCAGTGACCGACTGTGGGGAGTATATCGCTTCAAGGCGGGCTTTGGGGCGGTCTTCAGGCCTCAGCTCGGCGCCTGGGATGCGCCGCTGCGCGGACCTCGGTCCTCGGCGTACGAAGCATTCGGTCGCGCCTGGCGAGCCGTCGCCGGGTGGCGCCAGGTGCGCCGAACGGGATCCACCAGCTGACCATTTAGGATGAAGTTGGCCCCTGGGCTCCACTGGGGGTCAGCCCGAGCAACCTGATAGCGCCCTCACGGGCGCGTCGTGGCTACAGTACGGGACGCCAACTCCACCCAGCTCCACAGAGCCCGCCCGCTAGACTTGCCCGCGAACGATTGTTCGACTATCATCAGCATGTTGCGTAGACGTCCGACAACCGAGGGATCCATGCCAGACTCGACCCAGCCGCCCCAGCCAGTCGCGAACGACTACACCGCCGAGGACATCCAGGTCCTGGATGGTCTGCAGGCCGTCCGCATGCGTCCGGGAATGTACATCGGGGGAACTGACTTGCGGGCGATGCACCACATGGTCCACGAAGTGGTGGACAACGCCATCGACGAGGCCATGGCTGGCTTCTGCGACCGGATCGAGGTGCGGATTCACCCCGACGAGTCGGTCACGGTATGGGACAACGGTCGAGGGATCCCGGTCGACGCACACTCCAAGACCGGGGAGAGCGCTCTGCAGACGGTGATGACTCGGCTCCACGCCGGAGCCAAGTTTGGCGGTGGCAGCTACAAGGTTGCCGGTGGTCTGCACGGTGTTGGCGTATCGGCCGTGAACGCCCTATCCGAGTGGCTTGTGGCCCAGGTCCGACGAGACGGTTGGGTTTACGAGCAGCGGTACGCGCAGGGCAAGCCGCAGGGGGAGGTCCGGCAAGTGCGCCGGATGGCCGATGGCGAGGCCACGGGCACGACGGTGACGTTCCTGCGAGATCCGGCCATCTTCGGCGAGGGATCCACCTACCGGTTCGAGGACCTGCAGCAGCGCCTGCGCGAGATGGCTTTCCTGAGCCGGGGCGTGACGGTCCGGCTGGTTGACGAGCGGGTCACGCCGCCTCGCCAGTTCACGTTCTACTTCGAGGGCGGCGTGCGCAGCTTCGTACGCTACCTGAATCGCGGCCGCACTGTTCTGCATCCAGTGGTCCACGTCGAGCGGCAGATCGAAGACAGCCAGGTGGAGGTCGCGTGGCAGTACACCGACTCCTTCGTCGACAACACATATACCTTTGCCAACACGATCATAACGCCTGACGGCGGGGTGCATCTGACGGGCTTCCGAACGGCCATTACCCGGGTATTGAACGACTATGCCCGCAAAGCGGGCTTGCTGAAGGAGAACGAGCCCAACCTGAGCGGCGACGACACCCGCGAGGGATTGACGGCGGTGGTCAGCGTGAAAGTTCGGGACCCGCAATTCGAGAGCCAGACCAAGGTCAAGCTGCTCAACAACGAGGTCCGGGTCCAGGTGGACAACGCCGTTGCTGAGGCGTTTGCCCAGTGGCTGGATGAAAACCCGCGAGAAGCCCGGGCCATCGTGGAGAAGTGCCTGACTGCCTCACGCGCCCGAACCGCGGCGCGACAGGCCCGCGAGCTGGTCATCCGCAAGAGCGCACTGGAAAGCTCGTCCCTGCCGGGCAAGCTGGCCGACTGTGCTACGCGCGATCCAAGAGAAGCCGAGCTGTACATCGTGGAGGGCGACAGCGCTGGTGGCAGCGCCAAACAAGGCCGTGATCGCCACTTCCAGGCCGTGCTGCCATTGCGGGGCAAGATCCTGAACGTGGAGAAGTCCAGGCTGGATCGAATCCTGGGCTCGAACGAGATTCGAGCGCTCATTCAGGCCTTGGGGATTGGCATAGGGGAAGAGGTGGATCTGCAGGGCCTGCGCTACCACCGGGTCATCATTATGACCGACGCCGACGTCGATGGCAGCCACATTCGTACTCTGCTTCTCACCTTCTTCTACCGGTTCATGCGGCCGCTGATCGAAAACGGGCATCTTCTCATTGCCCAACCACCGCTCTATCTTATTCGCTCCAGCCGCAACAAGTACTATGCCTACACTGAAGCCGAGAAGGATCGTGTCCTGGGTAGTCTGCGCTCCGACGGCGTGACGGTGCAGCGGTACAAGGGACTGGGCGAGATGAACGCCGAGCAGCTTTGGGAAACGACCATGAACCCGGCGAATCGCAAGGTGTTGCGGGTTACCATCGCCGATGCCGCGGCCGCTGATCGAACGTTCGAGATGCTGATGGGTTCGGATGTATTGCCGCGTCGGCGGTTCATCCAGTCCCACGCCCGCGAAGTGCGCAACCTGGACATCTAGGCCAGTCAGCGCCAGCTCCGGAGATCAGGATTCTGAAGGCCATGCCAGCTAAGAGACCCAGTCGCAGCAAGCCAGAAGCGGACGCAACCGAACAGGCATCCCAGGAGTCAGCTACCGAGGAGAGCACTCGGCAGCCAGATGAGGCGCCGGCCACCTCGTCGACTGCTGAGCGACCGCCCCGGGGCGCCGCTCGTCGGTTGCGCTCGGGCCGCGCCGAGCAAGGGGAGGCTGATGGGTCGGCGTCTGTCGATCGACGCCGGGTCAAGCCGGAACAGGAGTCGAGTCGCCCTGAGCCGGCCGTTCCAGAGGTGGTGCCGATTCTGCCTTTGCGCAACGTCGTGGTCTTCCCGCTGGCCTTTGTGCCGCTGTCGGTTGGCCAGCCACGCTCCATCCGCCTGGTTGATGACATTGCCAGTCAGTCGGAACGGGTCATCGGTCTGGTCACCATGACCAATCCGGAGATACCGGAGCCGGGTCCCGAGGGCGTCTACACCGTTGGTACGGCGGCCTACGTACACCGTGTCGTCAAGAGCAGCGAGGGCAATATCGGCCTGTTCGTCCAGGGCCTGGAGCGCATTCGGATCGAAGGCTGGGAAGCCACTGAGCCCTACCTGAAAGCCCGCGTGTCGGTGCTGCCCGATCTGGTCGAGCGCAACCTCGAGGTCGAAGCCCTGATGCGCAATGTCACCGAGCTGTTTGGCCGACTGGTGAATCTGGTGGCCCACCTGCCGGAAGAGCTGATCGGTGCCATCCAAAGCATGGATGATCCGCGGGCCCTGGCCTACTTCGTGGCCAGCAATACGCGCATGGAGACGACTGACGCCCAGAAGTTCCTGGAACTGGACAGCGTCGAGATGCGACTGCGAACCCTGGTGACGCTTCTCAACCGCGAGCTGGAGGTCCTGGAGCTGGGCCGCAAGATCCAGCAAGAGGCTCGTGGTGAGATGGAGAAGGTGCAGCGCGAATACTTCTTGCGCCAACAACTCAAGGCCATTCAGAAGGAGCTGGGAGAGACTGACGAGAGCCTGGCCGAACTGGAGGAGCTTGAGAACCGGATCCGCTCGGCGGGCATGCCCGAAGAAGCGGAGAGCGAGGCCCTGCGGGAATTGGGCCGGTTGAAGGCTCTGCCAGAGGCGTCAGCCGAGTACGGAGTGATTCGCACCTACCTGGACTGGATGATCTCCTTGCCCTGGCAGGTCAAGACCGAGGACAACCTCGACATTGCCCATGCTCGTCAGGTGCTGGACGAAGACCACTATGACCTCGAGGACATCAAACAGCGGATCCTGGAGTTCTTGGCCGTAGAGAAACTGCGTCGCGAGCGGCAGGCGGAGGGCATGCCGGCCGAGAAAGTGGGAGGCATTCTGGCTTTCGTGGGCCCGCCGGGCACGGGCAAGACAAGCCTTGGACGGTCGATCGCCCGAGCCCTGGGGCGCAAGTTTATCCGCATGAGCCTGGGCGGCCTGCGCGACGAGGCCGAGATCCGAGGTCATCGCCGGACCTATATCGGGGCCATGCCGGGCCGCATCGTCCAGGGCATCCGGCGAGCCGGGACGCGCAACCCGGTGTTCATGCTTGACGAGATCGACAAAGTTGGCGCGAGTTTCAGGGGCGATCCGGAGAGCGCACTGCTGGAGGTGCTCGATCCGCAACAGAACAGCGAATTCCGGGATCTCTATCTGGACGTGCCCTTCGATCTCTCGGACACCTTGTTCATTGCGACCGGTAACGTGCTCAGCAACATATCTGGTCCGCTGCTGGATCGTCTGGAGGTGATCGAGCTAGCGGGCTACACCGAGAGCGAGAAACTGCACATTGCCAGGAACTACTTGGTTCCGCGCCAGCTGAAAGAGAACGGCTTGCGGCCAGAGGAAATGTCGTTGAGCGATGCAGCGATTCGGGGGATTGTGCACGACTACACACGCGAGGCCGGCGTGCGGAATCTGGAGCGCGAGATCGGCAAGATCGCCCGCAAGGTGGCGGTAAAGGTCGCTGCCGGCGAGGCCGAGTCCGTGGCCGTCGATGAGCCACAACTGGCGGAGTACCTGGGCCCCAAGCGCTTTGAGTCCGATGTCGCTGAGCGGACGGCCATGGCTGGTGTGGCCACCGGACTGGCCTATACCCCCTACGGTGGCGATGTTCTGTTCGTGGAGGCCAGTGCTGCGCCTGGCTCTAAGGGCTTCACCGTTACCGGTCAGCTGGGCGATGTGATGCGGGAGAGCGCCCAGGCGGCGCTGTCCTACGTCCGTGCGCAGCACAAGGAGCTAGATATCGATCCTGAGTTCTTCGCCACGCACGACATACATCTGCACGTGCCGGCAGGGGCCACTCCCAAAGATGGGCCCTCGGCCGGGGTCACGATGGCCACTGCTCTGGCCTCGCTTCTGACCGGCATTCCGGTGCGTCCCGATGTGGGAATGACCGGCGAGATCACCTTGCGCGGCAAGGTTCTGCCCATAGGTGGCGTCAAGGAGAAGGTCTTGGCCGCGCACCGCGCTGGGTTGAAGACGGTCATCCTACCTCGCCGGAATGAGAAGGATCTGGGCGAGGTGCCCGAGGAGACGCGACAAGAGGTGCAGTTCATCTTCGTCGACGAGATAAGCGAGGTGTGGCAACACGCTCTCGTCTCCTCGCCACGCCGGGCGCCGGGCGCGGCGGCGGCCGGTGATTCGCGCGACGGCCGCTCGCCAGCCTCCGAGGCACAGCCCAGCGCCGACGTCGGGTAACATGAGACTGGTCCGGTGAAACCGGGCCATTCCAGCACGCTCACCGGTTTCGGCGACAACTCTTGGCTTTACGGCTCGTCAGTCGAGTGACCGCAGCTGCGGAAACAGCACTACTTCGCGGATGTTAGACTGGCCGGTCAGCAGCATAACCAGTCGATCGACGCCCACCCCCAAGCCGCCAGCCGGCGGCATGCCATGCATCAATGCCTCAACGAAGTCCTCGTCGATCGGTTGCGTTTCCGTATCCCCTTTGTCTCGGGCCGCGGCCAGCTCCAGGAAGCGCTGGCGCTGTTCAAGCGGGTCGTTCAGCTCGCTGAAGGCATTGGCCAGCTCCAAACCAGCCGCGAAAGCCTCGAACCGCTCGGCATAGCGAGGGTCTTCGGGCTTTCGCTTGGCCAGGGGGCTGAGGGCTACGGGGTAGTCGGTGAGGAACGTCGGCTCCCACAAGGTGGGCTCCACCACCTCGGCCAGCAGCTCGTCCACCGTTCGCGCCCAGGTTGGCTGAGGGTCGATGTCAAGGCCAGCGCGGGAAATGGCGGCGCGCAAGTCCTCCAGGCTGGCAAGAACCTCGACGTCGATGCCCGTGGCGCCCAGAATGGCCTGGCGCACCGTGAGACGTCGCCAGGGAGGCGCAAGCTCAATCTCGCGGCTCTGGACCGAGACGGTGGTCTGGCCGTTGACCCTAGAGGCGATGAAGGCCACCATCTCTTCGGTCAGGGCCATCATATCCCGATAGTCAGCGTAGGCAGCGTAGCACTCCATCTGGGTGAATTCTGGCAGGTGGGTGCGGTCCACGCCCTCGTTGCGGAAGTCTTTGCCGATCTCGTACACCCGGTCGAAGCCGCCGATCAGCAGGCGCTTCAGGTACAGCTCATCGGCTATTCGCAGGTACATCGACTGCTCGAGGGCGTTATAGTAAGTGGTGAAAGGCCGGGCATTTCCACCGCCATAGAGGGGTTGCAGGATCGGGGTCTCGACTTCCAAGAAGCCGCGTGCGTCCAGAAAGTCACGCATGCGGGCCAGTATGGCCGTCCGCTTGACAAAACGCTCGCGCACCTCGGCGTTGCTGACCAGGTCGAGGTAACGTTGTCTGAAGCGAGTCTCCCGATCCTGCAAGCCGTGCCACTTCTCGGGCAGGGGCAAGAGGCTCTTGGCCAGCATGCTTAGCTGGCTCACGGCAACGCTCACCTCGCCGCGCCGGGTGCGGAAGATGGTGCCCCGCGCGGCCACGAAGTCGCCCGGATCATAGAGCTCTAGGAACTGGTCGTAGGCTGTGGCGCCCAAACCGTCGCGTCGCAAGTGCAGCTGGATGGCGCCCGAGCCGTCTCGCAGGTGGATGAAGGCCGCACCACCATGCCGACGCACGGCACCCAACAGGCGGCCGACAACAGTCACCTCCTCGCCCGATGCTCTGCCTTCCGCCTCGGCGGCTACGAACTCAGCCACCAGCGGGCCGATCGGCCGATGGGGTGGTGTGACCGCGGGGTAGGGGTCCACGCCAGCCGCTCGTAGTTGGGCCAGCTTCCGCTGACGGGCCGCCAGCAACTGCTGCATGCCGCCCAGCTCCTCGACGCTGGCGGGATCAGACTCGCGGCCAGTGGTCGCGGGCTCCCCGGGTTCGGTATTCATGGCATGGCACCTGGTGGCGGGCAGGTCACGATACTCCACTCAGGAGATCGCCAGGATCCGGTATTCGACCGTGGCACCGTCCGGAGTTTGGACGAGCGCCAGTTCGCCCACTCGCCGCCCGAGCAGGGCCCGGCCCAGGGGAGACTCGTTAGAGATGAGGCCGGTGCTGGGATCGGCCTCCGCCGAACCGACAATCCGGAATTGCTCTGGCTCGGACCCATCCTCAACGATAGTCACCCGGCTGCCGAGGGCGACCGATCCCGAGGTAGGATCAGGCTCAATGATGTGCGCCCGAGCGATCATGTCCTCAAGGCGCCGGATCCGCTCCTCGACAAAGGCCTGCTGGTCCTTCGCCTCCTCATAGGCCGCGTTCTCCATGACATCGCCAGCTTCCTTGGCGTCAGCGATCATGGCGGCGACCTCATGCCGTCGGACCTCGACTAAATAGCGCAGCTCTTCGCGTAAGCGAATGAACCCTTCTGGCGTAAGGAAGACTGGTTCGAGCACCATCACTGCTTCTCCTACCGGGCCAGCCACTCGTGGCGCCAGCCGCGGAACAAAAACGCCCGCGCCCAAGCGTCGCGGACGAGAGACATCATTCATGATTATAGACGTATCGTCGGCCCAAGACAAGTGCCCCCGGCTCGCCAGGGCCGCAGGCACACCCCGGCGCAATGCCGGTAGGTGCTACGGCCGCCGAGAGCCGCTGGCTATGTTGAAGCCGATCGACTGGCCGGTGCCCGGTAGGCCACTTATGGCCGGATTGCCCACGGCAGGTGGATGGTTCGGCTGCCGGCAGCGCCGAGTTGCAGGTAGCCTTCTCGCACCTCCCCCTGGGCGGCGTCCGGCATGTTGTCTGTGTAGCTGAAAAGGAGCCCTGCTGGCGTAGGGTGGTCGGTCAAGGAACAGCCTTGCCGCACCTCAAGGCGCGCCCGCAGTTCGCTCTGGGCTGGCACGCTCGCCTGGCGCCGAGGTGCCGCGAGCTCCTGGCCGGCCGCGTCCCGTACGGCCAGGCACCTCAAACCCATTGTCGAGACCTCCGCCATCTGGCCTTCGTACAGGCCGTCGGGTAGTACGTCGTAGCCGAGATAGGCGCCCTGGATGGCGTAGTTCTGGCCCACGGCGATCGCCTCGACGCCCAACCCGATTCTTGCCGGTGGGTCGGCGAGGTCCAGCCCCAGGGCGGCGGCCGGGATGGAGAGGCGGGTGATCGATTCATCCAGACCGAACTCTAGCGCCCCAGTCCAGACGATCTGGGAGCTGTCCGGCATTGGGTTGGCGACGCCTTCAACCAGCGGTGCGTGGCCCACGAGCCAGCGACCCGTATAGTCTGGACCAATGCGCTCCGGGAGCGCCAGCAAGGACCGATCGAACTGGCCGTCGTGATCCACGTCGAGGTACAGGTGGAACTCGGTGTCGAAGGGTATGCGCCGGCTGCCGGCGGTGCGAAGCGCAAACTCGACGCTGGCCGGGCTGTCTGGCCCAGGCTCTCGGGACCAGCGTAGCCCAACAGCGGTAAGGTCCACCGCCGGGTCGAAACCGGCGACCGCGGCGCTCTCCTGAGTGTCGGTGGCCGCAAGGTGGAACACCTCTAGCCGGCCGGGGAGGCGACAGCCATTACGCCATACCTGTTCGGCGCCCGCCTCGGGGTCCCCGAGGCTGAAGCTGTGGCTCGTGGCCGAGCTCAGGCAGCTGTGGCTTCGTGGCAGGGCCTGGAAAGGCACCACGATGCGCTCTCCTTGCGGGATGATTTCACCGGCCTCGTCCGTCTCATGAAAGCTTATCCAGCCATCGACCTCCGCATCGCGGAACCGCTCTTCGTCCCATAGGGTGATCTCGTCATCGAGCTGCCACTGACGAAGGCTGGCCGGCTGAATCTCCAGGCCGACTTGGACCTGCCGCATTTCGCCTGGAGCCAGGCTCAACAGACCGCTCGGCAGGGTCACGGTGATGCCGTGCCGGGCATCGTCTGCTTGGCTGAGCAACACCTCCGGACGATAGCGCCGCTCCTCGGTCGTATGACGGTTGGCAATCTCCAGGGTCTGAAGCTGGGCAACGACCTGGCGCCGGCCATCGTCCTCGATGTGGACCGGGCCGAAAGACAGCTCGGCGATGCCGCGGTCGGACCGGACTACCCCTGCTGCCCGCAGGCTGGCGTAGGCGTCCAGGACTCCGGCTCCCTGGCGGGCCACGGGCGCCAGTGGCCCGTGCTCCCGGTCATCCAGCCTGGCCTCAGGCCGCGCGCCGTTGAGCAGCCTGGCGGCGACCCACAGTGGCTGGCGCGGATCAGCGACTGGGCGCGCCAGTTCGGCCTGCCACAGCAAGGCCGCCACGCCGCTCACGAAGGGCGTGGCCACCGAAGTGCCGCTGTAGGCCACCAGGCCCCGGCCAGTGGTGGCGTCGGCGGAACGGATGTCGGCGCCCGGGGCGGTAACCTGGGGCTTGATCAGGCCGCTCGCCCTGGCTGGGCCGCGGCTGCTGGACAGTACGATGGCGTCGGTCAGGGACCGCCGGTTCTCGTTGTCCAGACGCACGGTCACCCGACGGTCCGAAAGCGTCCAGTCGCGAAGAACAAGGCCGGCCCGGCGGTCGATCATAACTGCCGGGATCGATGGCCGCTGACGGCAGTCTGAAGGCTCGCTGCAACCCATTTCCACCTTGTCGCGCAGATCAGTGAAGACGATCACTGCCCTGGCGTCCCGGCGCTGAGCGTTCCAGACCTTGTCGAAGAAGGGGCAGCGCCCCCGCTCCACCAGCGCCACCCGGCCAGCCACCGGTTGGTCTGGCGCTTCATCGCCGCACGCCAGGCCGTACCAGGCCAGCTCCCCGGCTACTGGGCCAGTCTCGGCGAGCCGGGGCAGCCAGTCCCCCGAGCCTTCAAGCACGACGGGCTCAGGCCGGAGTGCGCCACTGGCAGCTGGCGACGACCACTGGGCGTCGAGCACGATGGCCGTCTTGCCGGGCGGCTCAGAGCCGGCAACGGCGATCGCCAGCTCAGCGGTCCCCGGGGCGCTCACCACGTAAGGCCGATTGCCGTCGTTACCAGCGGCCGCCACTACCGTCATTCCGGCGGCAACCGCCGCGCTCACCAGATCCTCAGCGACCGCGCTGCGAACTGACCATGAGCCACCAAGGCTCAAATTGACCACCCGAATGGGACCTTGGGGAGCGGCACCGGGTACTGGCAATCCCAGGTTGTGGGCTGTTGCCCACTCCAGCGCCAGGCCCCACAATGACGTTGTCCACTCGTAGTCGAGGGGTCGTCCCAAGACTTTGAGCGCCACCAGGCGGGCGCCAGGCGCGGTGCCCGGCGGCAGGTTCTCGGCGGCCATGCCGGCAGCAATGCCGGCGATGTGGCTGCCATGACCGCCTGGACCGTCAAGTGGGTCCGGATCCGGGGTTGGTATGCGGCTGCATTCCTCCGGCGGTGCCTCTGGGGGGCAGCTGTCGGAGTACACCTCACCGGCAAAGTCGTAGCCGCCGATTACTTTGGCGGTCGGGAAAGTGCCCGGTTCAACCACGCGGGGGTTGTTGGTGAGCCAGGCCTCAGGCGACCCCGAGCCGCCAAAGGCCAGGTGGTCGTAATCGATGCCGCTGTCGATGATGGCGATAGTAACGCCCGAGCCGTCCCAACCTAGATCCTGCCACACGCGCGGCGCGCCAACGTGGTCTACGGCGCGGTCGATGGTCGTCACAAGCGAGGGCACAGGTTCTACCTTCGCCACCCCGGGCAGATGGGCTATGAGGCGCGCCTGCTGGGGGGTGGCGAGCACCTGCAGCCCGTTCAGACTGGCCTGGTAGGCGCCGACAATCGGCACGCCTCGGGACTCTATCTCCCGGGCCAGTTCTGCCTGACCTTGGGACAGGGCTACCTGGAGGGCTTGTCGCTGCGGTGGCGATAACTCCTGTCCCTGCCTGGCTAAGGTCTGCCACACTTCGACCAGCGCTGGCGCGGCCAACCGCACCAGGTAGTGGATCGGCTCGTCTGCTGGCGCACCGCCGAGGAGGCTTACCGGCCCTCCAGGGTGTAGGCGCCGGTTGGCGATCTTTTCCGAACCGCGCGCATCCGGGTGGTAATTGGCAAGCCTCACTGGCCTGGCGGGATGCGAGCGCTCGTTGCCGATGCCCACCAGCCGGGTGGGATCCAGATGGCGAAGGGCGAGGGCCGGTGACAAGGATTGGCCGGAGCGCCAGTCCAGGCCTGGAGCTACGGCATTGTTCTGCACCTGGCTTGACCCTGCCGCGGCGGCGCGTATGCCGGGCCCAAGGGCCAGCAGAGCGAAGAGGACCACAAAGCTATGGCGATGGTTCATTACTCAGGCCTCCGTTGCAGGCGTGGATTCGGTTTCTCCGTTCGCTACAGCTGAGGTTGTCCGGCCCGGCCCGACAATCTCGTCACTCAGACAGGCGGTAGCCGGTTCGGTGACAAGCTTGTAGAACAGCCACCGGCCCAGGACGCGGGCCGTGCCGAGAATGGGCGGTGCCAGGAAGATGCCGGGCACACCGGCGATCTTGGCGCCGGCCAGTGCGCCCACCAGCACCACGACCGGCGGGACATTGGTGCTGCTTCCCAGGATCCGGGGAACGAGCAGGTTGTTCTCGAGCTGCTGGATCACAACGTACAGGGCTATCACGGCCAGTGCCAGCCACAGGGGTGACAGCCCCGGAAAAGTGGTTGAGGGTAGCACCAGGGCCACCGCTAAGGCGGGCACGACGCTGAGCGTTGGCCCCAGCCGAGGGATGATCTCCAAGACGCCAGCGATGAAGGCCAGCGCCGGTGCGTAGGCCACGCCGAGCAGCAGCAACCCGCCAAGGGTCATGAGGCCAATCACCAGCGCCAGCAGAAGCTCGCCGAGAAAGAAGCGCCGCCAAACGGTGTCCACTTCGGCCAGCAGATGTCGATACACTGGCTGGTACGGTGCCGGCACGTGGGCCTCGGCCCAAGCCAGGCAGCGGCCGCCGTCGGCGGCCACGTAGAGCGAAACGAAGAAGGTGACGATAATGGCCAGGGCGGTGTAGGCAAAGCCGGTGGCGAATTCAGTCGCGTAGCCCAGCATGCGACTGGAAGATTCTGGCGCCAGTACGTACCTACCCAGTGCTCGGAGCGAATCGACCACCGGCTCGTAGCCCGGGCCCAACCAGCGGTCGACAGGGATGCTAAAGCCCAGGACCCGCACGGCATGGGGTGCGGCGTCTCGGAGTGCTGCCATCAGGGCGTCGAAAGCCCGCTCCGCGGCCCCGGAGGCGATGGCCTGGACCACGTTCTGCGCCACAGCGAACAGGGCAGTGGCAGCGAAAGCGGCCACGGCCAGGTAGACAAAGACCGCCACCAGGCCGCGCCGCAGGCGCGTTCTCAGGGTGAGCCAGCCGATGATGGGGCTTAGAACGTAAGCCAACAGCACGCCCAGCACGACGATACCGGTGAAGTGGCGGACGCTCCACCAGGCGATTGCCAGCAGGGCGACGCAGAGCGTAGCCACCCAGGTCCGGGCGGCCGACGACCAGGGAGGTGAAGCCGGCCAACGCTCACCACCCCCGGCCCCAGAGGTGCCGCCAGTCGCTCGGCCCTGCTCGGCGCCTATCACCGTCTTTCGGACCCTTTGGTCACCCCGAATCGGGCTTCCGGCTCATCAGCTCCTGCTACCAACGCCCTCCTCTGCGCCGACGACTCGCCCAGCGGCGGTCTCTGATGCCGCTATGGGCGCGACCGTCAGTGGCGTGGGCCGCGGCGCACTGGACCTCGATCGTGACTGCCGCTCACCCCCCGATCCCGCGATCGGGCTTCATCGAGCGTCCAGCCCTCCAGTACCGCCTGACGGCTCAAACGGATCTTGCCGCCGCTGATGTCAGTGACCATTACCAGGATCTCGTCGCCGACTTGCACCACGCTGGTAACGTCCTCAACCCGCTCATCGGAGAGCTGCGAGATGTGAACCATCCCCTCGACGCCCGGCAGAATCTCAACGAACGCACCGAAGTCGGTAGTTCGGACCACCCGGCCGGTGTACGTCTTGCCCGGTTGCGGCGTCTCGGTCAGAGCCAGAATGCGGCGGTAAGCCTCATCGGCCGCGGCACCGTCAGACGACGCTATGTATACCGTGCCGTCTTCCTGGATGTCGATCTTAGTACCGGTCTCGTCCTGCAGAGCCCGGACGGTCTTGCCACCCGGTCCAATCAATTTGCCAATGCAATCCGGCGGCACGTTCACCGTGGTAATGCGCGGCGCGTACGGTGACAACTCGCTGCGCGGCGCCGGCAGCACCGTGGATATGAAGTCCAGGATCTCGAGGCGAGCGCTACGCGCTTGCTCAAGGGCCTGGCGCAGTATGTTCTCGCTGACTCCGCTGAGTTTGATGTCCATCTGCAGCGCGGTGATGCCATGGCGCGTCCCGGCCACTTTGAAGTCCATGTCGCCCAGATGGTCCTCCAGGCCTTGGATGTCCGTCAACACAGCGAAACGGGCGGGATCAGCCGGGTCGGTGACCAGCCCCATGGCAATGCCGGCCACCGGAGCGGAAATCGGCACCCCGGCGTCCATGAGGGCCAGCGATGATGCGCAGACACTGGCCATTGAGCTGGAGCCGTTCGATGAGAGCACCTCGGCAACCACGCGGATGGTGTACGGGAATGCCTCTTCCGGCGGGATCACCGCCGAGAGCGCCGTCTCTCCCAGGGCCCCGTGCCCGATTTCGCGGCGACGCGGCCCGCGCAGCACCGCGGTCTCACCCGTGGAAAACGGCGGGAAGTTGTAATGGTGCATGAACCGCTTGGTCTCTTCCGGCCGCAGAGTGTCGAGGTGCTGCTCTTCAGCCAGACTGCCAAGGGTGGCAATGGACAGAACCTGAGTCTCACCGCGCTGGAAGAGCCCTGAACCGTGGGCCCGCGGTGACACGGCGACATCGGCGGACAGCGGCCGGATCTCGTGCCACTGGCGGCCATCAGGGCGCAGCTGAGCGTCCAGGATGCGCCGCCGGACGTGGTACTTAAGCGCTTCATCCAATGCCCGGCCGATCTCGGCTGGCTGCCAGTCAGTACTGTCCTCGAAGCGGGCTGCCCACTCGACCTGCAGAGCGTCGAGAGCATCGTTGCGCTGTTGCTTGTCCTGGCCGGCGGCGTAAATCGCGTCCAGGCGCTCGGCCACGAACTCCATAGCCTGGCGCCCCAGTTCCTCTGGCAACACGGCGGCGGCGAATTCCCGCTTGGGCTTGCCGATCTCCTGGCGCATTTGCTGCTGCAACTCGATCAGCGGCTGCATGGCTCGATGGCCGGCCAGGATACCCCGCAAAACGGTCTCCTCGTCCACTTCGCGGGCCCCGCATTCGACCATGAGGATGGCCGAAGCCGTGCCAGCCACTCGAAGGTCGAGCTGACTTGACTTCATCATCTCAGAGGTCGGGTTGAACACGAACTGGTCTTCGATCAGGCCGACGCGTACCGCGGCAACGGGTTCGGGGAACGGGATGTCACTGATCATCAATGCCGCGCTGGCACCCACTACGGCCGGGATATCGATGTAATGGAGACCGTCGCTCGACAGGGCCGTCACGATGACTTGCACGTCATTCCGGAAGTCGCTCGGGAAGAGCGGTCGCAGCGGCCGGTCGATGAGTCGGGCAACAAGTATGGCCGCCTCAGATGGCCGACCCTCGCGCCGGTAGTAGGAACCCGGTATGCGGCCGGCGGCGTAGAGCCGCTCCTCCATGTCGACCGAGAGGGGGAAGAAATCCACGTCTGGTCGGGGCGTCTTGGCGGCAGTTGCCGTGGCCAAGACGAGGGTATCGCCAACGCGGGCGGTAACGGCACCGCCGGCCTGGCCTGCCAGGCGGCCGCTGGCCAGCACGAACGGCTGACCGGCAACCTCAGTGCGATAGGTTCGTTCAGTCGTCGACAGACGACTGGCCGGGTCCAGAGAAGACCCGGAGTCAGATAATGAGCTCATGTCTTGCCTTGCCTTTTCCGAAAACAGCTGCCGGGGCGCAGGGACTGGGGACCGAGCCGCACCCAGGGGTCCGACGCCGTCCCCAATTCCTGATCCCCGGCAGCAATCCGAAGACGATGGAGGATTCTGCTAGCCGCGGATGCCGAGTCGTTCGATCAGCTGTCGATATCGGCTCTGGTCCTTCGCTGCCAGATAGCGCAGCAGACGTCGTCGCTGGCCGACCAGCTTCAAGAGACCGCGCCGAGAGTGATGATCGCGCGCGTGAGTCTTGAGATGATCGGTGAGCTGGCGAATTCGCTGGGTGAGCAGTGCGACCTGCACGTCGGGCGAACCAGTATCGCCCTCACTCAGCCCGTACGCAGCGATGATCTCGGTCTTCTGCTCCTTGGTTAGCGACATTTACCCTCCGAAGAACAATCTCAGCCCACTATCGTACCACAGCGGGCGCCATTCTCCCAAAGACGAAGACATCAAGGGGTTGCGCTTGGCTCGGGCGGTGTCTCGGTATCGCCTGGCGGGGCAGTCGGGTTTTCGCTCGTCGCTGTCGGCTCCGGAGTTGCCGGTTCGGTAGGCTCGAGGGTCGGCATCGCCGTATCGGTGGGCACAAGCGTGGCCGTGGCCTCCCAGGTTGGCGTCAAGGTCGGGAGCCACGGGGTCCAGGTCGCCAACCACGTCGGCGTCGGACTACTAGTTGACGACGGGACGGCCGTCTCGGTGGGCGGCAGGGTATCCGTGGGCAGGGCCGGGGGAAGCGGCGTGAGGGTGGCGCGACGAACGGGACTGACCAGCGGCTCCGCCGTCGCCGCCTCAGTGGCCACCGATGACTCAGGCGGCATGGGCGAGGTGGTCTGGGCGGCCGGACCGCTCAGGGCCAGCAACACGAAGCCGGTCAGGTAGCACGGTAGAGTAAGCACGGTAATGGCCAGCAGGAAGGAATAGATCCTCCGCTCGACAGGCGGTTGGCGCTCCAGGAACTCGGCAAGGCGGGCCAGCATGCGCAGGCTCGATTAGGGGGCCTCAGTCTCCCCCAGGCTGGCCATGGCCATGGCCTCGGCCAGTGCCTCGGCAGTGTCGTCGTCCTCGTCGTCTAGATGGCTGGCCACCAGCTCCAGGGCGCGGACAGCCCTTCGACCACCGATCTCGCCCAGGGCCCAGATAGCCTCCAGGCGGATCTCACGATCGTTGGACTCCGCCAGGCGCAGCAGCTCGGGAACTGCCTCCTCCAGGGCCAGCTCCCCGGCTGCCCGGGCAGCCTCGAAACGGATCTCCGCCTCCTCGTCATCCAGCGCCGCCAGCACGACTGCTGCCCACTCTGGGCTCGCCGAGTTGCCGATGGCGCGCATCGCTCCAGCCCGCAGTCTTGCCTCAGTGGCTTCCAGGCCGGCCTGGATTGCCGCCTCGGCCTCAGGCCGCTGCGAGTAGCCGATGGACTCCGTAGCTCGCCGTCGGACGTCCAGGTCCTCGAACTCATCGCCGGCCAGCTGGGCCAGGGCCTCCACCATCCGGTTGCGCGTTTCGGCATGCAGTCGACCCAGCTCACCTTGCAGCACGAAGGGCCCGAGCGCGGCGGCCGCCCGCGCCCGGACGTGGTGATCGGCGTCCTCAGTGGCCAGCTTCAGCAGCGGGTCGATCAGCCGAGGGTTGTGGCACTCCCAAAGGGCGTCGATGGCCAGGGCCCGCACCTGGGCATCGGGATCGTTGAGAATGTCAGCGCACAGGGTCTGGAACTCCACCTCGAAGCTGGCTTCGGCTGTCTCGAGCAGGGCACGGGCTATCCAACGCCGGCGCTCAGCATCGATCTTCGGCCAGTTGGTCTTCCAGAGGCCGCGATCGGCCTCGGTGGGGGCCGAGAGCAGGCGGACAAGCCGGATGTCAGGCTGGGCCGTTGAATCCGCCAGGCGCTCCAGGGCGCTGGCAAAGATCGGTCGCGGTTCGCTGTTGTCGCACCTCATGGTCCAATTCCAAGTGCGCCGGTCACCTGGCCGAGCAGCAGTCGGAAGCGTTCTGACATTGAGGCCAGGTCGGACAGGGTGAGCACGGCCATAAGGCCCAGAACGAGTCCGAATCCTATCAGGTGCACCAGCGCTTCCCGGCTTGGCTCGACCCGCCGGCCCCGAATGGCCTCGGCAGCAATGAACAGCAGCCGGCCACCGTCCAGAGCCGGAATCGGCAGCAGGTTGATGACCGCAAAGTTAATGGAAAGCAGAGCCATGAAGCCCAGGAAGACCTCGGGACCCTGGCGGGTGGCCTGCCGTGAGATCTCGGCAATACCCAGCGGTCCCCGCAGATCCACATCCCGGGTCCGACGGACCATTCCCACCAAAGCATCAATCAGGGCCACCGACATTTGACCGGTGAGCCGCAGGCCGTGCACCACCGCGGCGCCAGCGCTAAGTCGCACCGGGAGCATGGGGGTGTTGAGTGCCACTCCCATGCGGCCCACACCCTTGGCGTCGGGCTTAGGAGTGACCGAGACTTGAACCACCGACACGTTGCGCAACACCAGCGGCTTGTGCGCCATGGGCGAGCCTTCCAGCAGCTCGCTCGCAAGGCCCGTGCCGGGGTCCAGAATGAGATCGCCGGCCACGACCAGGCTACCCGACGGCGCATTGACGACGGTCCGGCCGTTCACCCCAGGCAGTTCGGTCTTCGCCGTCGTCAGTGCCTGGGGCAAGCTGGCGACCTGGACTAGCGAGGCACCCCGCAGTACAGTCAGGCGCATTGGGTTGCCGACGGCCGCCCGCGTCAGCTGCTGGAGGGCCACCAGTGGCGCCTGCTCCGGGGTCTCCGGTTCGCTGGCCAGGGGCACCCGCGACAGCGGTTGGTCGTCCACGGCGACGACGATGTCCCACGTCTGCAGGCCGGCCTGTTCAGCCGGCGAGCCTGCCTCGATGTCCACCAATGAGGCGCCGGTGACGGCAACCAGTGGCTGAGGAACGGGGCGCAGAGCGGCAATGCCAACCAGCAACAGGGCTGCCAGAACCAGGTTCGCCCCTGGGCCAGCTAACAGGACCGCGCTACGCGCCTTCTTGCTGCGACTGGCAAAGCTGCCTTCGATGCTCGGATCGTCCTCGCCGGCCAGTCGCACGAAACCACCGATGGGCAGCCAGTTCAGGGTGTAGTCGGTCTCACCAACGCGAGCGATCCGCCAGGCTCGTGGCGGGAAGCCGATCCCGAACTCGTCGACGCGGACCCGGTTGATCTTGGCCAAAACGAAGTGGCCCAGCTCGTGGGCCATCACCAAAGGGAATAGGGCCAACAAGAAGCTGACGGCCCATTGCAATGGGCCCGGCAGCGCGAGCGCCAATTCGAACATGTGACTGGGCGTCCCCCAAGTCGGCGGCAGGATTGCCGCTGCGACAGCGGCAATGATAGTGCATGCCCGGTCACGGTGCACAGAGTTTGTGGCGGTAGGGCGTTGTTGTTGTGACCCCTGCGCCGCGACCACGGATCCTCGGCCAGTCTGCGGCCCGGCTTCCGGCGCGCCAGGGCGCTTCGATTCCGGATGGCCAAGCGCCAGGTGGCCAGGCGTTGCCGCGAGCGCGGGGCCTAGTCGCCGGCCGCGGCTGGCGGGTACTATAATGTCAGTTAGTCATGGTACTGACCGAGCGGAAACCGATGTTGCCACTGGACGAGCTGGAGCGGATCGAGGCCCGCTATGAAGAGGTCCTTAGCGCGCTGGCCGACCCGAGAGTTGCCCGCGACCCGGAGCGTCTGCGCGAGCTGGGTCGCCAACAGGCGGAGTTAGAGCCGCTGGTAAGCGGCCTGCGTGACTATCGGCTGCTGACGGCTGAACTTGCCGACACCGAGGCTCTGCTAGAGGAAGCGGCGGAACCGGAGCTGGCCGAGCTGGCGCGGGACGAACTTGACCAGCTGCGTGAACGCCGCGCGGAGTTGGAGAAGCGGCTGCTCGGTCTGATGGCACCGAGCGACCCCCGCGACAACCGCGACGTAATCGTTGAGATCCGCGCCGGAACCGGAGGCGAAGAGGCGGCCCTGTTCGCGGCCGACCTCTACGGCATGTACGTGCGCTATGCCGAGCGGCGTGGCTGGCGGGTGGAGCCGATCGACAGCTCACCGACCGGCATCGGCGGGTTGAAGGAGGTCATCTTCGAAGTTCAGGGAAGGGGGGCCTACTCGCGACTGAAGTGGGAGAGCGGCGTGCACCGTGTACAGCGAGTGCCGGTGACGGAGGCTTCGGGGCGCATTCATACCTCTGCGGCCACCGTAGCGGTGCTTCCGGAAATGGATGAGCTGGAAGTGGAGATTCCCGAGCGGGATGTCCGGGTGGACGTCTTTCGGTCCACCGGGCCGGGCGGTCAGTCGGTGAATACGACTGATTCGGCGGTCCGGATCACCCACTTGCCGACTGGGTTGGTGGTTGTCTGCCAGGATCAGAAGTCACAGCTCCAGAACCGGCGCAAGGCCATGCAGGTGCTGCGCGCCAGGCTGTACGACATGGCGGAGGCCCAGCGGCGAGCCGAGCGCAGCGCCGAGCGGCGCAGCCAGGTGGGCAGCGGCGAGCGTTCGGAGAAGATCCGCACTTACAACTTTCCCCAGAACCGGGTGACCGACCACCGAATTGGGCTGACGGTGCATCGGCTGGGCGACGTTCTGGCAGGTGACCTCGACGAGCTCATAGATGCGCTGGTGGCACACCAGCTGGAGCTTGTCGTGGGCGGTGCGGCGGCCTGATGGAGTTGGCCGCTGCTTCCGCGCCACAAACCACGGTGTTCCAGGCGATCGGCTGGGCCGCCCGTCAGCTGGGGCCTCACCCCGCCCCTCGCCTTGAGGCCGAGCAATTGCTGGCGCACTTGATGGGCCTGTCTCGGGCCCGGCTCCTGGCCGCCCTGCGTCAGCCTCTGGACGCCGATACTGAGCAAGCTTTCGCCAGTCTGGTGGAGCGCCGGGCGCGTGGCGAGCCCCTGGCCTACCTGTTGGGACAGGTTGAGTTCTACGGGCTGGACTTGGAGGTGACACCGGCCACTTTTGTGCCGCGCCCCGAAACCGAGTTGCTGGTGGACTGGGCCATTCATCGCCTGAGGCGGCGAGATCACCTGGCATGTGTGATAGACGTGGGCACCGGCTGCGGGGCCATCGCCCTGGCGCTGGCCAAAGCGGTGAGGGAAGCTCAGGTCGTAGCCACTGACATCAGCGTCCGGGCGTTGGAGGTGGCGATGCGGAACGCCGAACGCCATGGTCTGCAGGGGCGAGTGCGGCTGGTGGAGGCTGACCTTCTGCCTGTGGCGCCAGCGCGATTCGACCTGGTGGTGGCCAACCTGCCGTACGTTGCGGAGAACGACCCTGACCTGGAGTCCGCCGTGGCCAATTACGAACCCGCCACGGCTCTTTACGGTGGCCGAGATGGTCTGGGGGTTGTGCGACGACTGCTGGCGGTCTTGCCGGGGCGCCTGGCTCCCGGCGCTGACATCGGCCTGGAGATCGGCTGGCGTCAGGGGGCTGCCGCGCTGGAGCTGGCCCGGCGCTGGCTGCCCGGCGGCAAGGCTGAGTGTCGGCCCGATCTGGCGGGACATGACCGGCTGCTCATCGTCGAGGACGTGCCTTGCCGCGCCTGACCATTGGCATTGACGCCAGCCGCGGCTTCGAGCTGGAGCCCACCGGCACTGAGATCTACGCCCGCGAGGTCATTGGCCGTCTTATCCGTTCCAACGCCCACAACTACCGGCTGTACGCTCGGCACCCGCTCGCCTCTGCGCTGGCCGAGCGAGCTGAGGTGCGGGTCTTGGGATGCCGGCGGCTCTGGACCCACCTCTGCCTGGCCAGCGAACTCGCCCGCAGGCCGCCTGACGTGTTGTTCGTGCCAGCGCACGTGCTGCCGTGGGTCCTGCGCCGGCCAGCGGTGGTCACCGTTCACGACCTGGGGCACCGCATCTGGCCCGCCAGTCACACCTGGCAACAACGGTGCTACCTCGATTGGGGTGCTCGCCACCATGTTCGCCGCGCGAGGTTCTTGCTGGCCGACTCAGAAGCCACGCGCCGTGACCTGATTCGGTTCTACGGCGCCGATCCCGAGAGGACCATCGTTGCCCATTTGGGTGTGGCTGACCACTTCAAGCCAGCCGCGCCTGAACAAATCGCCGCCCTGAGGCATCAGCTGGGCTTGCCGGCCTCGGCCGAGTACGTGTTGCACGTGGGCACGCTGCAACCCCGCAAGAACGTTGACCGGCTAGTCCAGGCCTTTGCCTCATGTGCCGCCTCGCGGCCCGATTTGCGCCTGCTCCTGGTGGGCCGGCGGGGTTGGGGAGCGGTCGATCCATTAGCTCTGGCCAGGCGCCTGGGAATTGGAGACCGGGTTTGCTGGCTGGGCTACCTGCCATCGGGAACGCTTCCGGCGCTATACTCTGGTGCGCTGATCACAGCGTTCCCCAGCCTTTACGAAGGTTTTGGCCTCCCGGCCCTGGAGGCCATGGCCTGCGGCGGGGTCGTGGCGGCCAGCAATGTGTCGAGCCTGCCTGAAGTCGTGGGCGACGGTGGGGTCCTTTTCGACCCCTTGCGGGTGGGAGGAATTGCCGCCGTTTTGGAGCGACTGCTGGACGACGCCGAGCTGCGGTCCCGGCTCTCAGCGCAGGCTCGGGAGCGCGCCAAGGGCTTCACTTGGGATCGCTGTGCTGCCACGGTGCAAGCCGTCCTTGAACGGGCGGGCGATCGGCGCTAGCTGGCCGCGACCGGCGCGGCGCCGGTCTGAATCGCCGCCCTGGCCAGGCAACGCTGGCGACGGTTGGTTGTGCGGGGCAGGCTTGCGCCGATGGCCGCGGCATTCCTGGCGCCGTGGACGGACAAAGGAGGGGGAGGTGCCTGGCATCGAATCCTTGAGATTCCGCACGAGCGGCGGCCCGGGTCCGGCGCGATGGTCTGGTGCCATCCGCTGCCCCGGAGCCGGCATTTACAGCTGCCCCCCTGGGGCCTCCCAAGCCCTGGCCGCTGGGTTTCGGCCCGCGCTCTTGTTGTTGCTGGTGGCCTGCGCCGGCCTGCTGGTGGCGGGCGATTCGGGCGCGGGGCGAGTGGTGGCGCGGCCTGCGGCCGCACTGGACTTCCGCCTGGCTGGCCATGCTGGCGGCGCGATCCGCGCCGTTAGCGTGCACCAGGGCGAGGTCTGGATCGGGCAGGGGATCGGTGTCAGCCGGGTGGACCTGGCCGACGGAGAGTCGGCGGCCATTGTGGAGCACGTGCCGCTGTCCCTCGGCAGCGACGTGTACAGCCTGGCCCGGCACGATCGCTACCTGTACGCGGGCGCCCGAGACGGCCTCTGGATCCTCGACGTTGGCCCGCCCGCGGTCCGGGTGGCGGCGCATTTCGTGACTCCGGGGACTATTCGCGCTCTCACCTACTACACGCCACTCGGCCCCGGCCCGGGCTGGTTGTTCATGTCGGATGACCTGGCGGGAGTGGTGCTGGCCGTGGTCGAGGGAGCCACGGTGAGGGCGACATCGGTGGTCCTGAGCGATGGCGGAGCGCGCAGCGCGGTCGCCGTCGCCGACGACCTGGCGATGATACCGGGTGACGATCTTTACATCGTCGAGCTGGCCGAGCCCGAGATGCCGGTAGAAGTTGGCCGTCTGGTGACGCGTGGTCAGGTGCGCGGGGTGACGGCCGGGCCTCCCGGTTCGCGTCTGGTCTACGTGTCCGATAGTGCCGAGGGCCTGCTGGCGGTGGACTTCACTGACCCGCGGCAGCCTGTGGTGCGTGGCTTCCTGGGCGGCGTGCCGAGCGGCGAACTGCTGCGTCTGGGCTCGGTGCTGTACATTATCGACCGCGGGGTGAACCTGGTTACCGTTGACAGCGCCGACCCCAGCCGGCTGAGCTATGTCGGGGTTTATGGTGGCCTGACGGGGGCTGTGGCCATCGGCCTGGCGGGCGACATGTTCCTGGCCGCGGCCGGCAATCAGCTCATGGTTGCCAGCTTCAGCCCGGCGAACCCGCTGTACCAGCCGCACGTCTTGGCCCGGCTGCACTCGGCCTGGCCTGTGCGCCAACACCTTCTGCTGCCGGACCACGTCTACCTGGCGCGCGGTGAGGAAGGGCTGATGGCCGTCAGGGTTATCCCGCCCGAGCGGCCGGAGGTCGCACTGGAATATGCACCGCCCTGGGGGGCTTTTGGGCTCGCGGCGCGTAACCATCGCCTTTATGTTTCGACGATTCGCGGCTTCGAGGTCTGGGACGTGACCGATCCGGCGTCGCCGGTGCCGATAACCAATCAACCCTTTGCGCAATGGTCGGCGACAGCCTGGATTGCCGTCACGGATCAGCGCCTGGTGGCCACCACCCGAGAGCGGCTGCACATTGCCAGCCTGGCTGCCGGGCAGTTGCCTAGCGAAGTGGCCGAGCTGGTCTACGCCCGTTTGCCGGCTTGGCCAGCTGATGCTGTGCCACAGGGCTTGGCCCTGTTCGGCGACACAGTGATCTATGTCCCGGCCGGGGATGCCGGTATCGCCGTGCTGACGGTTGACGATCAGGACCCGGCGAGCATTCGGCCTGAGCTGCGCGCATTCGTCACGACACCCGTAGGCGTCCAGGCCAGGACAGCGCTGGTGGCCGGCTCACTGTTGGCGCTGGGCACGCAGGATGGTGTGGTACTCTACGACCTGGGCGATCCGTTGCGGCCTCAGCCGATTGCCCACCATCGCGCCGGCTACGGTGTCCTCAGTCTGGCCATGGCCGAGGGAAGGCTCTTTGTGGCCGCCGACGTCAATGGTCTATTGGTGTTGGATCTGGCAGAGCCGCGTCTACCGTCGGTCGCGGGCTGGCTTCGGCCCGACTACCCGATAAGCGGCGTGGTGGCGGAGAGCGACCGGCTTTACGTGGCGGGCGCGGGGCTCTCGATCGTTGACGTTCTGAGTGCCGTCGACCGGACGCCGCCAGCGACGCCCCAACCGCTGCCCACCTGGCCGTCGGCGGTGCCTACGGCCACACCCCGGCCTACCGAGTGGCGCACCTCCACTCCGACCATGGTTGCGACCAACACGGCCACGCCCAGCGCGCCAGCCACCTTCACCGCCAGCCCCGAGCCGTGGGCTGTTCGCCTTTACTTGCCGTGGTGCACCCGATGAGTAGTCGGCTGGCGACCGAACTGGTCGCCAGTCGTCTGCAGCGCATGCGCGGTCACCGACTCGTGGTGGTCGGTGATCTGTTTCTTGATGAGTACCTGATCGGTCGGCCGGAACGGCTGAGCCGGGAAGGCCCGGTACCTGTGCTGGCGTTTCAGCGGCGCACCAGCCAGCCAGGGGGCGCCGCCAATCCGGCCCGCAATATCGCGGCCCTCGGCTCTACGGTGACCGCGCTCGGGGTGGTAGGCGAGGATCCGGCGGGGGCCGAGCTGTGTCGCGGATTGGCCGACGCCGGAATCGACACCGCGCACGTGGTAGTGGACCCTGACCGGCCGACGACGATCAAGACCCGCGTCATGGCCGAAGGCCTCTCAGTTGCCCAGCCGGTCGCCCGCATAGACCGCCAGGACCGCCGAGCCGTCAGCGGCCAGGTGGAGCAGGAGTTGCTGTGGGCCTTGGAGCGTGCCGCGGTCGGAGCCAGCGCCATCCTGGTGTCGCATTATCGCAGCGGGGTGGTGACGCCGACTGTCTGTGATGCCGCGCGCGCTATTGCTCGCCGGCAGGGGCTCATACTGGCGGTGGATGCGCAAGGGGACGTCGACTGGTTCCTCGGTTTCGACTTGGTCCGTGTTGGACGAGCCGATGCCCAGACAGCACTGCGGCGAACGCTGGCCGTCGAGGCCGAATTCGAGTCGGCAGCGCGCGAGCTACGCAGCCGGCTTGGCGCCCGGGCCGTGGTCATCGGCCGTGGTCGCGCCGGCATGAGCCTGGCCGACGAGCAGGGCTATGCCGTGATTCCCCCAGCCAATCCGAGCGAGGTCTTCGACGTGGCCGGCGCCGGTGACACGGTAGTGGCTGTCATGACCTTGTGCCTGGCGTCCGGTGGCTCAGTGCGAGAAGCTGCCAGCCTGGCTACGTTCGCTGCTGGCTGGGTTGTCCGCCGGCTGGGCGCAGCTGCCCCCACTGCTGAAGAGCTGCTGGCCGAGATCCAACGAGCGGTTGATCAACCGGCAGCGCCAACCTAGAATGCGGGTCGTGGCAACTCGCGGTGCGCCGCTGGCCGAGGTTCTGAGCCTCAACGACGCGGCCAGCTGGTGCCGGGCTCGGCAGGCCGTCCGGGAGCGAGTTGTCCTCACCAACGGCTGTTTTGACCTGGTGCACATAGGCCACGTGCGCCACCTGGCCGCGGCGAGACGCTTGGGCGAGCGGCTGGTTGTTGCCGTGAACAACGATTGCTCGGTGCGGGCGCTCAAGGGACCCGGCCGGCCGCTCTTGCCTCTGACGGAGCGGATCGAGCTACTGTGCGCGCTCAGGCCGGTCGACCTGGTCGTCCCTTTCGCCGAAGGGACCGCCGTGGAGGTCCTGAGGGCCTTGCGGCCTGACGTATACGTCAAGGGTGGCAATTATGACCCCTACAGCAACCGGCCGGCTGAGGCGTCGGTGGCCTTGGCCCTCGGCATGGTGGTCGTCTACCTACCCCGAGTGGCCGATTGGTCGACGAGCCGGCTCATCCAACGCATCCGCCAGGTTCCCTGTTGAGCGGGGCATCTGATCCCGGAAACCTGCCAGGCCCGCCTGTGAGCGAGCCGGCTGATCCTGCAACTTCGGGCGACGCCCTGCAAGACAGGCCAGGCGATCCCACGAACCCAGCCGGCGCCCTGTTGCCCCAGAGCGCAACTGGCTCCAGGCGTATTGCCGCGGGAGCCTCGCTATTAGCGGCTGGGAACGTAGCCAGCCGGCTGTTGGGCCTGTTGCGCGAGCAGGCGATCGCCTACCTGTGGGGCGGCACGCTCGAAGCGAGCGCCTTTCGGGCGGCGGCCCGCGTGCCCACCATGCTGTACGATCTACTGATCGGCGGCATGCTCAGTGCGGCGCTGGTGCCAGTCCTATCATCCTATGCCGCCGGCCGACGAGACGAGCTGTGGCGTGCTGCCTCGGTCATCCTGTCCGCGGCCGCGGCGGTCATGGGTACAGCGGCCCTGCTGGTCTACGCCTTGGCGCCGCAGATCGCCCAGCTTCTAGCCGGTGACTACGATCCTGCGGGCGTGCAGATGGTCGCCCGCAGCCTGAGGTTCATTGCCCCGGCAGTCCTGGCCTTTGGTGTGGCCGGCGTGCTCACCGGCCTGTTGTTCGCCCTGGAACGATTCACCTTGCCCGCAGCTGCTGGCGCGGTCTACAACGGGTTGTTCATCATGGCGGCGCTGGCCCTGCACGGCCGTCTGGGTGTCTATGCCCTACCGCTCGGCGTGACATGCGGCGCTCTGGGGCAGGTGGTGCTTCTGGCCCCCGGACTGCGCGACGCCCGATTGCGGTTCACCGGCTCACTGCGCCATCCGGCGTTGCGCCGGGTGCTGGTCCTCTATCTGCCCGTGGCTCTGGGGCTGGTGGTTGCCCAGGGCCAGGTCGCCCTCGACACCAGGCTGGCCTCGCGGGCCGGTGATGCGGCCCTGTCGTGGATGTCCTACGCCACGAACCTGATCCAGTTCCCCCACGGGCTGGTGGCGGTGGCGATCTCGCTCGCCATTCTGCCGCGCCTGTCGGCCAGCCATGCGCGCCACGAGGCCGGGCCCTTCGCCGACACGCTGGCGCGGGCCCTGCGCATGGTTCTGGCGCTGAGCCTGCCAGCTACAGTCGGGCTGGCCGTACTCGCTGGCCCGCTCACTGGCGTGGTATTCCAGCGCGGCGTCTTCGGCGACGCCGACCGCGCTGCGGTATCGCTGGCCTTGCTGGTCTACCTCCTCGGCCTACCCATGGCCAGCGTCGACTGGCCCCTCAACTATGCCTATTACGCCCGGCAGAACACCTTGACCCCCGCCTTGGTGGGTGTAGCCGCAGTGGTGGTCTATGCGCTGGTGGCGGTGCTATTCGGGCCGGTACTCAACGTCGCCGCGCTGCCGCCCCAGCGGGTGTTTCTGGGGCTCGTGCTGGCGGACAGCGCCAAGCAGTGGTTTCACGCCGTGTCCATGACCGTTCTTACCCTACGCAGTATGGGCGGTGGGGCGTTGAGCGGCGTGGGTGCCACGGCCTGGCGCGCGGCTGTGGCAGCGTCCCTGATGGGCCTGTTGGTGTGGGCTGTGGATGCTGCAGTCGGCCGGTACACCGGGCCGGGTACCGTGGCGTGGCTGCTGCGCACTGCCCTTGGCATTGGCGTCGGCCTTCCCACCTACCTGGTGGCTGCCAAGCTGCTGGGCATGTCTGAGGTGGGATGGCTACTGGCCACGGCTCGCCAGCGGCTGGGTCGCTAGGCGCACACGAGTCGCACCGGTCCGCTCGTCGCCGAGTGGTCCCACCGCAGCGCGGTTCCCTGAAGGTTGACAAGGGGGGGACTCACGGCTATAGTGGCCTCCCCGATTAGAAGGAGGCAACATGGCCCGCAAGAAGCGACGCTCGCCGCGTCCGACCACCGTCTCAACACCAGCTGCCGCTGCCACTACCCGTGCCCGTCCCGAGACCGCGGGCGAGCGGCGGCCGGCCGAGAAGAAGACCGCGGTGGTGCCGGCGCGGACAACCGTGGCAGCCGCCGCCAAAGACGACGTGGCGGTGCAGTATGACTATGTGCGGCGCGATCTCTTGCGGGTGTTTCTGCTGGCCCTCATTGGTTTTGGCATCATCGTGATCGCGGCTCTGGTCATCTAGTGCTGGTCCGCTCGGGCTGCAGGGCCAACTCCCAGGTCTGTCCACGCACTAGACGCGCCGCTTGAGCCAGTACAAGGAGCAGCGCCAGCCAGGCGTGAGCTGCAACGCTCGGCCACACGCTGCCAGTCCACAAGAACAGGCTGGCGCTCAGAACGCAGGCCGCCGCCGGCCACAGCGGGCTCGGATCGCTGCTGAGGTGACGCCAGGCCAGGCGTGTGGCTGGGCTAGCCCAGGCCTGCAGGCCGACCAGGCAGAGGCTCAGGTAGACGCTGGCTGTTTGTCCGGCCAGACCGGTTGCCAGACAGCCGGCCCGGTACATTGCCCAGTGCAGCTCCAGGCTCAGCGCGTCGAGCCAGGCGAAGGCCAGTCGCTGAGCGGTGCCCGGGGTGCCCGCGGTGTCGCCTCGGCTCGCTACGCCCAGCCGCCGGCTCTGTGCGATGAGCGCTGCGGCCACGATGCTGCTACTCGCAAGCGCGGCAAGCAGGTGCGCGAGCGACAGCGGCTGGTTGAATCCCCAGGCAGTGGCTGGCCCCGCCAGCCGCAGGCCGATGGCCAGGAGCGGGATTCCGGCCCGATAGAGCACCTTGGGCAGGGTGACCAGCAGCAACACGCGATCGGCCGGGCCGCTGGTCAGTGCAATGGCGTAGGCCATGACCCTCTCGGAACTGGACAGGGCCCACCACAGACCGTTGCTGGCCAGGACGTACAGAAGGATGGAAACGGCAACGAGGGGCAGAGGCTGAGTCATCTTAAGCCGGCCGGGAGGTCGTTGGCGATTCTAGGTGCGCTGGCCAGAGCAGGCAACGTTGCGCCCGTTGGCTGCGCAGCAAGTCTGGCGCTCAGCGTATCGGACGGAGTTGACGCGCGTCACCGCCTGTAGGATAGTTGTCTGCCGGACAGGGGGTAGGGGCGGAGTGAGCCATGCGGACACGGTTGGAGGACCATAGTCCCGTAGTCAAGGCTGCTGCCCATCTCCGTCTGTACGGCGTGGCGGCGGCACTCGCCGTGTTGCTGCTCGACGCAGGCGGGCTAGGGGGACACTCGGCTGCGGCTTCTCACAGCAGCGGGACACATCGGATGGCGGGGCCAGCGGTGTGCAGCCGCGAATGGCTGGATGGGCTGAACCGCGGGCACCTGATGTCAGCCAGGCGCCTCAGACTGGAAATGGCCCCGGCCGATAGCCGGGGGGCGGTGCCGGGTATTGACGCTCGCTGGCAGCCAGATTGGCCCACGGCTATGCAACCCCCGGCGAGGGGGGGCGATCCGGCGGCCATGTTGGCCGGCGGATCTGACGGGGCGACTGCCGCCCACGGCGAGGTGCCGGCTCCAGGTTTGCTTTCCATCCCCCCACCGAACGACCCTTACTTTCGCTCCTATCAGACTCACTCCCTCAAGGCGATTGGGGCGTTGGATGCCTGGGAAACGAGTTACGGCGGCGACGATGTGACCGTGGCCGTCATCAGCTCGGGTGTCGACTACTTGCACCCGGATTTGGCGGCCAACATCTGGCGCAATCCAGGCGAGGTCGATGGCAACGGCCTGGATGACGACGGCAACGGCTATGTCGACGACGTCGTTGGCTGGAACTTCGCCGAGTCGAATGCCGATCCGGCTGACTTCCCGGCCGGGCTGAGGGGCACGATGCTGGCGGGCATCATCGCCGCTGAAACGAACAATGGCCGCGGCGTAGCGGGCACTTCGTGGTTCGCCAACATCATGCCGCTGAAAGTCCTGCGACCCTATCGCCTGCCCGACGGTAGCATCGCTGTCGGGGGCCACGACCGCCATCTCATCGGCGCGGTCTGCTATGCGGCTAACAACGGGGCCAGAGTGATCCTCATCGCGCCAATCCTGGCTCGTCCGGAGGGCGCCGCCGCGACCATCGACGCCTTGCAGGCGGCAATCGATTACGCGACTGTGGAGCGTGGCGCGGTGGTCGTAGCGCCAGCGGGCGACTGCGGTGGCGACCCCTGGGCCGACAATCGGTTGTGGTGTCCTGATCCGGACCTCTACGGTGTGGATGGTCAGAACCCGGAGATCCTGCCGGCGAACATGGAGAACGTCCTCGGCGTGCAGTCGGTGGGCGTGAACTCGGTCTTGCGCTCAACGGCCAGTTGGGGTCCTTGGGTGGACATCAGCGCTCCGGGCGAGGCCTTCATGACCACCGGCATTGACGGGCGGTACGAGTACGTTTCGGCTGCGCGCTCGGCAGTCTCCGATTTCGCGGCGGCCCACATAGCGGGGATCATTGCTGTGATGCGCTCGGTTGCTCCCGACCTTTCGCCTTATCGTACTTTGCGCTATCTGTGCGTACAGGCGACCAAGGTGGGTACCGACTACGAACCGGCTCCTCTCGGCGAGTGGACAAGCAACGAGCGCTACGGTTGCGGCGTGGTCCACTTCGAGCGCACCATCGAGAGCCTGCCAGCGCGCATCCACGGGGTAACGCCGGCCGCGATCATGGTGCTCACCGATGGCGCCCGGGACCAGCTGCGACACGACTTCCGGAATCGCTACCTCAATCGGGGTAAGTGGTTCCTCGCCGCCGAGTCGCAAGCGGCGTGGTTGGTTGGTGAGGTGTCGCGCGAGCCGCTGCTGGGCGACCCGTCCACGGTGAAGCTGACCACCGACATTGGCCTGCTTCGCCAACAGAGGGGCGGCGAGATCGCTGGCCGAACCTTCACCGATACTCTGTTGGCCTGTCCGGCAGACGGGCCAAGCCGGGGAGATTTGGCCAGCTGCCAGCGCATCCCGTACACGTTGCGGGTGGTCTCGCGGATGTGGTACCTGAACCTGCCGTGTGTGGAGCGCGCCGGTCGCTAGGCGCCCTCGCCGCTGGCGCTGCAGTGCGTCAGCGTCCCGGACTGGGCGTGGCCAGCACCACGGGCACCGACTGCAGCGGTTTGCGCAGCTCGACCAGCTCGGCCCGCAGCCAGCCACTGAGGCCGGTCGCCAGGAGCACGACGTTCAACCAGTTGCCATCGGGGGTGCGACCGACAACCAGCATCACCTCGCCCGGTCGGAGATCGGAAATCTTCTCGGCTTCGAAGCTCGGGGCGGCACGCAGCTCGCCCATGGGGTAAAGCGTGATGGCGTCGAAGTCGGCGATGGGCGTAGCCGTGCCTGGCACGCTGGCTCGCACTGGGGTCCGCTGAAGGCGTAGCTCGTCGGGCGGCGGCGGCACGGTGATAACGGTCTCCGCGGTCGGCAGCAAGCGGTAGGTTGTCACGGGGAGAGTGGCCGTCGGCTCTGGGGCTCGGGCGACCGTCAGTCCGACGGCGGCGCCGGTCACCAGCGCACGGCCGTCAGGCGCGGTTAGTCCAAGCAGCATCCGGTAGTTCCCCTCCACCACCGGCGCCCGGAACTCGAAGCGGGTCTCGTGCAGCGGCTGGCTGATCTCCTGAACCACCACTCCCCGGGCATCGACCAACCGGCACGTCAGGAAGTAGCGGTCGACGGTCGTGGCTGCGGTGCCGTGGCGCAAGAAGGTGGTCGTCATGCGCCACAGACTGGGGTCGATGCCGGTGGTGAAGCCGTCCAGGGCGATCCGTCCGAGCCGGTAGCGCTGGGCGATGTCGAATGCCGGCTTCAGGCTGGCAGCGTCGTTCAGCCACACAGTGTGACGTCGCCGGTTCGCATCCCAGTAGTCGAAACGCCATTGGCCGGTGTCCAGCTCTCGACCCAGGTGCGCCGCCCGCACCGTGGGCAGATCAACCTCAACCGTCGCGCCGGGCTGGATCCAGCGCGGGGCGTCTGCCTGGGCCATGTCAAGAATGCGAGCCAGGGCGTCGCCGAAGGCGATGGCCGTAACCTCGCTGTCCACCTGGTCTCGGCCCATGGCCGGCAGGGCGAGTTGGAGGCGGTGACGGGGGACCGTACCAAAGGCCCAGCGTACCAGGCTGTCCATTTCGTCGATGGGCAATGGTGGCGTATCCGGGAGTTTGATCCGCACTGCGTCAGCTACCTGGCCGATCCGGAACCAGTCGTAAGGTTGGCCATCCCACGTGTCACCGCGCCGTGACGGCGTAGGCAGGCTGACCACCAGCTCGGCGCCCAGGTTGTGCAGATCAATAGCCAGTCGACCCAGCCAGTCGCCAAACAAGCCCTGCCGGTCGCCGCGTACGCCGTCGTATTCGATAACCACCCCGGCCAGGCGATCCCGGCGGACGATCTCCACGATGGCCTCACGATGGCGCTGGCGCGCTTCGCGACTCACCAGCATGTTGTTGACCAGATCGGAGCGTACCCGCTGACCCTCGCGGTTGTCGAGAACCCCGAGCCGCTCTGCCCGGCTGGACGGCACAGAAAAGGCTTGCCCGCGAACCGTGCCGTCGTCATCGGCCAGGTGGTAAGCCCGCAGCTCTAACAGGCCAAACTCGGCCGCCGCCGCTGGGATCTCGGTGGGCGGTCCGACCAGCACCGCTGAGACCTCAGTAGAGCGCTCGCCGGCGGTGGCTAGGACTATCCATTGCGGCAACACCTCGCGCGGCCGCAGGCTGACCTTCGCGCGATCTGAAGACGCGAATTGCATGGGCAGCCAGCGCCATCGTCGGCCGTCCCAGCCAAAGGCGTCGGCCAGGCTTGCCGCCGCCGCCGGGCCGCTGTAGCCAACCTCCAGCGCCGCCCGGGCCGGCGCCTCTCCCTGTAACGAAAGGCGGTAGCAGCGACTTGCCTGAACATAGCCCTCGGGCAGACGTTGGATGCCACGCGGTAGCTGGTCCTGGGATGTCAGGCGCCAGCGAGAGACTGCTGTCAGTTGCTCACCGTGCACCTCGAGCCAGGCGCCTGGTGGCTGGGAGGCCACGACGGCGCGCAGGCCAGGCGCGACAACTGCATAGTCGCGCGTAGCCAGTCGATGAAGAAGGCTGACTGGGGGCAGGAGCAGACCGCCGAGGAGCAGTACGAGGGCCAGCGCCACGGCGAGGCGGCGATCAGCACTCAGCCGCACCAGCGCTCGGTCCACCAGCCGCCGAGCTTGCTCGACCATACCCCCCAGCCAGGGGCTGCCGGGCGGTGCCAGGGACCTGGCGACGGCAGGACCTTGCGTCTCCGACGGGCTCGACTCGGCCATGGTGTCCAACTGGTGCCTAATCCACTGCTCGCGTCTGTTGCCCGTGAGGGCGCGCTGTCAGAGCGTCGCGCAGCCAGTCCAACAAGGTGGCGGCCAGTTCTTCCTTCGGTCGCCAGCCAAGCGACTGCACGCCACCAGCGCCGATAAGCGTTGCCTCTGCCCCCAGGGCGCCGAAAGCCTGTGGCACCGGGTTGGCGACTATCAGGTCGAGGTCCTTCTCGATGCGCTTGGCGGAAGCATTGGCCACCAGATCATCGGTCTCCGCGGCGAAGCCAATCCGGATCGGCCGCTGTTCGGCAGGCCTCTCGCCAAGTGCCTTGGCCAGGTCCATCAAGATGTCGGGGTTAGGCTCCAGCTGCAGGGCCTCCACCTTTCTTTCCCGGCGCTCAATCTTCGAAGGGGCGACCGACCGCGGCCGGTAGTCGGCCACGGCTGCGGTCATGATCACGGCATCGACGCCGGGCGCCTCGTCCAACACTGCGGCCCGCATCTGGAGCGCTGTCTGGACTGCCACCAGCCGTACGCCGGTTGGCGGATTGAGGGCCACCGGACCGCTGACGAGAATCACCTCAGCGCCCCGATCTCGGGCCTCGCGTGCCAGGGCGTAGCCCATGCGGCCCGATGAGTGGTTGCCGAGAAAGCGGACCGGGTCGATGGGCTCATGGGTTGGCCCGGCGGTGATTAGAATCCGACGGCCGGCCAGGTCGCCGCTGCGGCCAAAGACCCAGCGCAGATGTTCAACGATCGCTTCCGGCTCAACCATGCGCCCCAGGCCGGTCTCCCCGGTGGCTGTTCGGCCCGTAACCGGTCCCAGGATCGTCGCTCCGCGCTTCACCAGAGTGGCAACGTGTTCTTGGGTTGCCTGGTGGGCCCACATGTGCGGCTCCATGGCCGGAGCCAGAACGAGGGGCGCCGTCGTCACTAAGGCACTGGTGGTCAGGGCATCATCCGCCAGACCCAGCGCCAGGCGGGCGATTGCGTGGGCGGTCGCCGGGGCGACCAGGAAGATGTCCGCCTGGCGCCCGACCGCGACATGGTCAAGAGCCATCGGACCTACCGGCTGCCACAGACTACTGATTACCGGCCGGTGAGTCAGCGCCTGGAACGCCAGCGGTTGCACCAGGTGACTGGCCGCCTCAGTAAGAATCACGTCGACCTGGGCTTCGGCACTGGCCAGTCGACTGGCAACGGTCAGCGACTTGTAGGCGGCAATGGATCCGGTGACGCCCAGGACGACTGCTCTACCGCGCAGCGGCTCGGTCAAGGCGTTACTCCGTTGCGTTGGGCTACGAGGAGCAGGCCGTTCAGGGTAAGATCGGGTTCGGTGGTGTTGATTCGCCTCACCATGGGGGCAAGCAGGCTGGAGAAGCCACCGGTGGCCACGACCGGGATGGAATCGCGCGCCTCGGGGTCCAGCTCCTCGGTCATGCGCTGCAACAAGCCGGAAACCAGGCTGGCGTGGCCATACAGTACGCCCGACCGGATGCTGTCCTCGGTGTTCTTGCCGATCAGCGGGGGCTGGCCGCGGCTCTGTAACCCAACATGACGAAGGCGCGCCGCGGCATCCGCCAGGGCATCGGCGGAGGTGCCTACGCCAGGCGCGATAGCGCCACCCACGAAATCGCCCCTGTGGTCGACCACGCTGAAGGTGGTAGCAGTGCCGAAGTCGACAACGATCACCGGGGCCCCCCACGTCTCACGGGCCGCCAGGGCATTCACCAGTCGGTCTGGGCCCAGCGAGCCCGGCGGCTCGTAGCGCACGGCCATGCCGGTCCGAACGCCAGGCCCGACGACCAGCGAGTCGCAGCCGAACAACTGGGCGCAGGCCTGGCTCAGGGGCTGTGTCACTGCTGGCACGACGCTGGAAATGACCGCGGCCGCTACCACCTGGGGAGGAACGTCCTGGCGCAGGAACAGCTCTTCCAGGTAGATCCGATACTCGTCGCAACTGCGGTTAGGATCCGTTGCCAGCCGCCAGACAGCCTGCCACTTCGACGCGGCGCATAGCCCGACGGCGATCTGAGAATTGCCAATGTCGAGCGCCAACAGCACGGCGGCAAGGTTAGCGCCTTGCCCAGTGGGCGTCAACGAATTGGCCGTCCGCCATCTCCTCAACCGGGGTCTCATGCTCGATCAGGCCCAGCGAGAGCATGAATCCCTGAGACTGCTCCCACTGGCCGGCGTGAATGGCGCCCAAGGGCTCTGATCGCCAGAAGCGGATCGACTCCTCCAGTACCTGCCGCTGCGCCTCCCGTACAGCTGCATCACCCGCCTCGGGCACCACCTGGGTGACGATCTCGAAGGCGGCATCCGGATCGGCAATCGTGGCCTCGAGGGCCCGCAGGAAAGCGCTTACTAAGGACTGCACCACGTCTGGCGACTCCTCGATCAGGCTCTGTGCCACCACCAGCCCGTTGGACAC
>FWPV01001517.1_pt1 | contig 63694 bp, 59 predicted proteins | sample 2228371 | NCBI WGS metagenome assembly FWPV01 (sample SAMEA103939776, study PRJEB20133) | metagenome
GGGATATGCGCTCTGGCCGGAACTGGAGGGGTGAGCCATGAACCTCCCGCCCAAGTCTAGACGATTGGGATATGCGCTCTGGCCGGAACTGGCCGACCCCGAACGGCTACGCCGTGGCCAGTCTAGACGATTGGGATATGCGCTCTGGCCGGAACTAGTGGTTGGCGCCGTGCTCTGCGGCCAGCAGTCTAGACGATTGGGATATGCGCTCTGGCCGGAACTCTTCCAGGCTTCGGCCTACGCCGACGGTGAGTCTAGACGATTGGGATATGCGCTCTGGCCGGAACTGGTTTTGAAGAAGAAACGGGGAGGGGCTAAGTCTAGACGATTGGGATATGCGCTCTGGCCGGAACTCCACTCGTTCTCACCCGACTGGCCAGCCAAGTCTAGACGATTGGGATATGCGCTCTGGCCGGAACTCTGGTTGTCTTTCCAGTAGCGGCCCTGCGAGTCTAGACGATTGGGATATGCGCTCTGGCCGGAACTCAACTACAACGACACCGACGCGGTAAAGGAGTCTAGACGATTGGGATATGCGCTCTGGCCGGAACTCGCACCACTTCACCGACTGCTCGGCGTCGAGTCTAGACGATTGGGATATGCGCTCTGGCCGGAACCGTGGCGGGCCTTCCTACGCGCTGGCAGGGAGTCTAGACGATTGGGATATGCGCTCTGGCCGGAACACCCTAACGGGTGGGCTGTGTGTCTGTGACAGTCTAGACGATTGGGATATGCGCTCTGGCCGGAACTCTGCCATGGCAGCATTGGCCGTGAGGATGAGTCTAGACGATTGGGATATGCGCTCTGGCCGGAACATTCCACAGCGTAGGTTTCAGCGTAGGTTTAGTCTAGACGATTGGGATATGCGCTCTGGCCGGAACTTGATGGTTCCGCCAGACACCACGGGGGTAAGTCTAGACGATTGGGATATGCGCTCTGGCCGGAACGTCTTGAACGCATGCACGCGCAGGTCGAGCAGTCTAGACGATTGGGATATGCGCTCTGGCCGGAACATGGTGCTGCGGGCTGCGCGGCAGGCGGTAAGTCTAGACGATTGGGATATGCGCTCTGGCCGGAACTTTCGCAACGATGGAGCGAGGCCGACAAGAAGTCTAGACGATTGGGATATGCGCTCTGGCCGGAACTGAACACAGGGATGGACGCCGCCAATGCTTAGTCTAGACGATTGGGATATGCGCTCTGGCCGGAACACCAGGAAGCCGAAGTCGTCCATCACGCAGAGTCTAGACGATTGGGATATGCGCTCTGGCCGGAACTGGAGGGGTGAGCCATGAACCTCCCGCCCAAGTCTAGACGATTGGGATATGCGCTCTGGCCGGAACTGATCTTGGCGTCGGCCCCGCGCCCGTTGAAGTCTAGACGATTGGGATATGCGCTCTGGCCGGAACGGAAACGTGCGCCCGCAAAGCGTGAGCCCGAGTCTAGACGATTGGGATATGCGCTCTGGCCGGCTGCAGCAGGCGGAGGTGATTGGGGAGGGGTGGGTTTGAGGAGCTTGTTGGCCGGGAGCAGTCTGTGGTGACCTGCAAGGCACAAGGTATGCGCGGGTCACGCCGTGCGCAGCTAACCGAGTCAACCATTTCCCGCCGCCAGAATTTCCCGGATCTTCACCCGCGCCTCGGCGTCGTCCTTCATCAAGGATGCGAACTCGGAGTCGGTCAGCCGGCTTGTAGTTGGCAAGGTAACGCGCCTCGGATTCGGTGAGCGCATCGAACCCGTAGCCGGTTGCGGCTCGGAAGTTTTCTTTGATGTCGCCATAACTTGTTCTCGGATCACGTCTTGGCGTGCAAAGCAAACCGTTAAAACTTCGGGATGAATTCAGAGTTGGGCGATTCGGCGCTTGGTTGCAGCACATCCGGTTCCCAGTCGCCGAAGTGCAGGCAACGGAATCCATCCGAATGTGTAGAGAGTATGGGAACGACCATGTGACCGAAGAGCTCCACCGGTTTCCCAATCTCCATAGTCAAAGCTGGCTTTATGGGATGCGATGTCGGCGAGGTCTTGCTCACCGGGTTTGTCGTTTTCGTCCTGCCCACAACAGTCATCCCCCATGCATGCTCAGAAAGGTGCGTATCACCTGCGGTGTACCTGCCTTAGATGCCATGGAGCTTACGGACCCTGGCCCGCTGCTTCGGCGTCAGAACCGGATTTGTCGCAAAGCCTGCAATTCGGCTTCCGAACGCGGCGGCAAGCTCTCCAAGAACTCGTCCGTCCAGCAGAAATGAATTGACCGGTCGGCCGATAAACGGCGCAACATCTCCAAATCGGACTCCTGCCGCTCCAGACTGAACAAGTCGTTCAATTTGCTCAAGGCTTGCTGCGGTTGACCGGTCTGGGGCGCTTCCATGAGGAACAGTGTAATTCAGTGGGGAGGCCGGCCGGAAGAGGATGGGCTTGGCCAGCTTTCTGGGTGGTCACCCCTGACCTGTTGGTGTCGCGTCTTGGTGCAGTTTGGTGCAATCCACACTGAGAACAGACCCCTACAGACGCCCCAAGTTGACATGGTTTCTTGCTGGGCGGATAGCCGTAGTGGGCGGTGCCCATATGTGGCTTGCCGAAGTGTTTTTTCTGTGGGCTACGGATTCGCCAGCCAATGAAAAACCCTGTACTGGTGGCTACACCGTGGCTACACGCACCATGAACCAGAAAGCAAAAAGCCCGGCGAACCGGGCTAAGTGCTTGATTTACTTGGGGTGGCTGATGGGACTCGAACCCACGACAACAGGAATCACAATCCTGGACTCTACCAACTGAGCTACAGCCACCGTAGCCTTAAATTATAACCTGCTTCTGCCACCTTTCGGCGACTCACACCCCCTCAACCGGTGACGCCGGCGGGCTTGGGCGCGAGGATCTGGGTCTTGTACCGGGCGCGCAGGCTCTTGAGGAACGCCTGCGACTCGGCCTGGGTCCATAGGCGGCCCAGCTCATCCAGTTCCTGCTTGGCCTGTGCCTCCGGCGGCGACCGGCGCTCGAGCACCTGGTTCACACGCACCACGGCGTACCCCCCATCGGCCAGATCTACGCCCACCCAGGCCGGCAGCTGCGCGGCATCGGCGGTAAGGGCGGCCGTGACCACGCGCGCAGGCTGGCCCTGCGGCTGGTCGCGCGAGACCACCACAGGTGCCGGCAGGGCAGCGGCCGAAGCCCCGCCCTTCCACTCGTTCAGGCGCGCCTGGCCTTGCGCTGCGGCCAGTTCGATCGCACGCTGGCGCAGCAAGCGCTCGCGCGCCTGGGGGGCCACCTCGGGCAGCGGCCGGGTGGCGGCCGGGCGGTGCGCCAGCACACGGGCCGACACCAGCTGGTTCGGGCCGGCCTCCACCGCCTCGGTGTTGCGCTTGCTGCGCACCGCGTCGTCGGAAAAAACCGACTGCAGCAGGCGCGGGGAAGACAGCACGGCCGGCGCGTCGGCGGCCTCGGGGCCGCTGCGCAGCACGTTGCGCTGGGTGCGCACCGTGAGCTTCAACTGCTCGGCCGCCGGGGCCAGGCTGTCGGCCTGCTCGTAGACGAGGTTGCTGAAGTTTTCGGCGGCTTCGGCGAACTGGCGTTGCGCCATCTGGCGCCGCAGTTCGGCGGTCAGGTCGGCGCGCGCCACCTCGAACGGGCGGGCCGGCGGGCGGCGCACATCGGTGAGCTGGATGATGTGAAAGCCGAACTCGGACTCGACCAGATCCGATATCTGGCCCTTGGACAGGGAGAACGTGGCATCCTCGAAGGGCTTGACCATGGCGCCACGGGCAAAGAAGTCGAGGTCGCCGCCCTGCTGCGCAGAACCGGGGTCCTGGGAATGGGCGCGGGCCAGTTCGGCAAACCGGTCGGGCGACTGGCGCAACTGGTCGAGCAGGGCCTGGGCCTTCTGGCGCACCTCGGCCTTGTCGCCGTCGGATGCGCCGGCCGGTACCGTGAGCAGGATGTGGCTGGCGCGGCGCTGCTCCTGGCTGTCGAGGGCGGCACTGTTCTGCTCGTGGTAGGCCCGCAGATCGGCTTCGCTGATCTGGATGTCGCGCGCCACGGCCTCCAGGTCGAGCACCAGGTATTCGATGTCGACCTGCTCGGGCGACTGAAACAGCCCCGGGTTGGCATGGTAGTAGGCCTCGACGTCGGCGTCGGTGATCTGCACGGCGGCACGGAAATCGGCCGGCACAAAACGCGCCACCTGCACCTCGCGGCGCTCGAAGAAGGACTGCAGCGCAGGCTGGGCCGCACCGGCGGTCACGAAACCGGATGCGGCGATGCCAAGCGCCACCTGGCGCCGGGCCAGGTCGGCGCGCACGCTATTCTCGAACATCTCGGGGGACATGCCCTGGGCCGCCAGGAGACGCTGATAGGCGGCGACGTCGAGTGTGCCGTCGGCACGGCGCAGGGCAGCGATGTTCGGGTCTTCGGACAGTTCGCGCGCCAGACGCTGGTCGGTGGTGACGAAATGCCCTTCCTGCGCGGCCAGGGCCAGGGCGCGGTCGTTGACCATGCGTTCCAGGGTGGCGTAACGGGATTCCTCGGTGTCGACGAGCGAGCGGTCCAGCGTGGGCAGATTGGCCAGCATGCGGTCGATCTCGTTGCGGTGGGTGTTGTCCCATTCCTGCCGCGTGATCTCGGTCTTGCCGACCCGGGCCACCACGTCCTGGTTCTCCCGCAGGTTGGTGTAGCCCTCGATGCCAAAGAGCACGAAGGACGGGATGATCAACAGCATCAGCAGCCCCATCAGGAACTTGATGTTATTGCGGAAGAAATCGAACATGCTCGTACAACCTGAAACGAAAAAGGCGAACCCAGGTTCGCCTTCAGTGGGGGTGGTGGGTGCTGACGGTCTCGAACCGCCGACCTACGCCTTGTAAGGGCGCCGCTCTACCAACTGAGCTAAGCACCCCACCGGAAACAGGGGCCCGCCTTACTTGATGGCGTCCTTCAAGGCCTTGCCGGGACGGAAACGCGGGATCTTGGCGGCCTTGATTTTAATCGCAGCGCCGGTGCGCGGATTGCGCCCGGTGCGCGCGGCACGCTTGGTCACGGAAAACGAACCGAAACCCACCAGGGAAACGGTCCCGCCCTTCTTGAGCGTGGTGCGCACGGCGGCGATGGTGGCGTCCAGTGCGCGGGCTGCCGCGGCCTTGGAAATGTCGGCGCTGCTGGCGATGTGATCGACGAGTTCAGATTTGTTCACAAAGATCCCCTCAAAGAAATTTTGAATTCTGGGTGGTTACGGTTCGGTCGTCGCCACTGTCGCGCCAACCGCCGACGGATTAAACCCAGCACAGCCCGGACCTGTCAATCCGGGCTGATCTGAATCGGCATGCGCTCCCGGGAAAACGGAACAGCCATGGCCGACACGGTCCATTCTAGAGGCTCCCTGGCGCCCTGGACCGGCCCGACCCCGCAAAAAAGCCGGCTCAGCCCACCCGCAGCGCCTCCGCCACGGCCTTGCCCAGGTCCTGCGTGCTGGCCTTGCCCCCGATGTCGGGGGTGCGTGGGCCGCCGCTGGCCGGGTCGAGCACGGTCTCGATGGCCTGGAGCACGGCGTCGTGGGCGTCCCTGTGGCCCAGGAATTCGAGCATCATGGCGCCGCACCAGATCTGGCCGATGGGGTTGGCGATGTTCTTGCCGGCGATGTCGGGCGCGGAGCCGTGCACCGGCTCGAACAGCGAGGGAAAGCGCCGATCCGGGTTGAGGTTGGCGCTGGGCGCGATGCCGATGGTGCCGGTGCAGGCCGGCCCCAGGTCGGACAGGATGTCGCCGAACAGGTTGCTGGCCACCACCACGTCGAAGAAGTCGGGGCGCTGCACGAAGTGCGCGGTGAGGATGTCGATGTGGAACTTGTCGACGTTGACGCCGGGGTAGGCCTTGGCCATTTCGGCCACGCGCTCGTCCCAGTAGGGCATGGTGATGGCGATGCCGTTGCTCTTGGTGGCGCTGGTCAGGTGCTTCTTGGGGCGGCTCTGCGCCAGCTCGAAGGCGAACTTGAGCACGCGATCCACGCCGATGCGCGACATGACCGTCTCCTGCATCACGATCTCACGTTCGGTGCCGGGGTACATGCGCCCGCCGATGCTGGAGTACTCGCCCTCGGTGTTCTCGCGCACGATGTACATGTCGATCTCGCCGGGCTCGCGGCGGCTGCCGTCGCGGCGCACCACGGGCGCGATGATGCCCGGCATCAGGCGCGCCGGGCGCAGGTTGATGTACTGGTCGAACTCGCGGCGGAACAGCAGCAGCGAGCCCCACAGGGACACGTGATCGGGGATCTTCTCGGGCCAGCCCACGGCGCCGTAGTACAGCGCGTCGTGACCACCGATCTGCTCCTTCCAGTCGTCGGGCAGCATCTTGCCGTGCTTCTCGTAGTACTCCCAGCAGGAAAAGTCGAAGTGGTCGAACTGGAGGTCGATGCCGAACTTGCTGGCCGCGGCCTCCATGACGCGCACGCCCTCGGGCATGACCTCCTTGCCGATGCCGTCGCCAGGAATGACGGCGATGCGGTGCTTGCTCATGAACAGGACTCCTTCAGGTTTTGGACGGCGCGCGCACGACCAGGGCCACGCCCAAGGCCGTCAGGGCGGTGCCGCCGATGGTGACTAAGGTGATGGGTTCGCCGAATAGGAACCAGGCGATGGCGGCGGTCGAAGGTGGCACCAGATACATCAGGCTGGTGACGGAAGCGGCCGCGCCGCGCTGGATCAGCAGATAGAGCAGCGAACTGCCGCCGAGCGTGAGGCCCAGCACCGACCAGGCCATGGCGCCCGCGAGTTCGGCGTTCCAGCGCATGGATTCGGCCTCCAGCAGGGCCAGCGGAAGCGTGACGGCGAAGGCCGCGGCCAGTTGCACGGTGTTGGCGCTGCGCACGTCGCAGGGCTGCACGAAACGCTTCTGGTAGAGGGTGCCGACCGTGATGCTGAGCAACGCCAGCACCGCCAACGACAGGTTGAACCAGGTGGCCGTGTCGCCCGGGCCACCGGCGCCGAACTTGTTGGACACCACCAGCGCCAGGCCGGTGAAGCCCAGCAGCAGGCCCAGCCACTGGCGGCGCGTGACCTGCCCGCCGGTGGCCGACAGCCACACCGCCGTGAGCACCGGCTGCAGGCCGACCACCAGCGCCGACAGACCCGAGCCCATGCCGGCCTTGACGGCGGCCCACACCCCACCGAGGTAACCCGCGTGCATGAGCGTGCCGACGACGGCCAGATGCAGCCACTGGGTGCGCTCGCGCGGCCAGGCCACGCGGGCCATCCAGATCCAGGGCAGAAAGCACAGGATGGACAGCGCGTAGCGCACCGCCAGGAACTTCATCGGCGGCGCATGTGGCATGCCGTAGCGCGCCACGATGAAACCCGTGCTCCAGATCAGCACGAACACCCAGGGCATGGCGCGCAGCCAAGCGTTGTCGGAAGAGCCAGTGGAAACCATGGAAACAGGGAAAGCAGCGCGGCCGTGCGGCGTCAACGCGCCTTGGCCCGGATCTCGGGCAAGGCTTTCTGAAGATAGTAGACCATGGACCACACCGTGAGCACGGCGGCCAGCCAGATCAGCGCCGTACCCCAGGGACGGGTATGGATGAGGCCGAACAGCGGGCCGTCGAACAGCAGGAAGGGAATGGCCACCATCTGCACCGTGGTCTTGAGCTTGCCGACCATGTGCACGGCCACGCTGCGGGTGGCACCGATCATGGCCATCCATTCGCGCAGCGCCGAAATCGCGATCTCGCGGCCGATGATGATGAGCGCGACGAACACGTCGGCGCGGTCCAGGTGCACCAGCGTCAACACACAGGCGCAGACCAGGAACTTGTCGGCCACGGGGTCGAGGAAGGCGCCGAAGGCCGAGGTCTGGTTGAGCCGGCGCGCCAGGTAGCCATCGGCCCAGTCGGTCAGTGCGAACAGCACGAACATCACCGTGGCCAGCAGGTTCTGCGTCGGCACCGCCATGCCGGGCCAGTAGAACACGCCGACGATCAGCGGAATGGCCGCGATACGGGCCCAGGTCAGCAGGGTCGGCAGGTTGAAGAACATGGGCGTGATTATGCGTGCTGGCAGAGGCCGGGGTTGTCGCCTTCAGTGCAGCGCGCGGTAGATGGCTTCGGCCAGATCGGTGGAGATGCCGTCGACGCTGGCGAGGTCCTCCACACTCGCGTTGGCCACGCCACGCACGCCGCCGAAGCGCTGCAGCAGGCGGGCGCGCTTGCGCGGCCCCACGCCCGGGATGTCCTCCAGCTGGCTGCCGCCGGTTCTTGCCTTGGCGCGCTGGGCCCGCATGCCGGTGATAGCGAAGCGGTGCGCCTCGTCGCGGATCTGCGCCACCAGCATGAGCGCGGCCGAGTCGGCGCCGAGGTAGACCTTCTCTCGGCCGTCGGCGAACACCAGCTCCTCCAGCCCGACCTTGCGGCCCTCGCCCTTTTCCACCCCGACGATGCGGCCGAGGTCGATGCCCAGCGCCTCGAACACCTCGCGCGCCACGCCGACCTGGCCCTTGCCGCCGTCGATCAGCACCACGTCGGGCAGGCGGGCACCGGCCTTGTGGCCGTCGCCTTCCTCGCGCAGGGCCTGGGCCAGCTTGCCGTAGCGGCGTTCTAGCACCTGGCGCATGGCGGCGTAGTCGTCGCCCGGGGTGATGCCCTCGATGTTGTAGCGCCGGTACTGGCTGCCCTGCATCTTGTGGGCCTCGAACACCACGCAGGAGGCAACCGTGGACTCCCCGGCCGTGTGCGAGATGTCAAAGCACTCGATGCGCAGCGCGTCCAGCGCGTCGTCGGGCAAATCCAGGGCCTGGGCCAGCGCGCGCGTGCGGGCCTGCTGCGAACCCTCCTCGGCCAGCAGGCGGGCCAGCTGCAGGTCGGCGTTCTTCTGCGCCAGTTCCAGCCAGACACGGCGGTGCTCGCGCGGGTGGAACACGGGGTGCAGGCGGATGCCGCTCTGCTCGGTCAGCAGCTCGATCAGGTGCCCGTCGACCGGTGCGCCCAGCACCAGCACCGGCGGTGGCGCCACCTGGGTGTAGTGCTGCGCCATGAAGGCCTCCAGCACCCGCTGTTCCACGCCCGGCGCTGGCGGGACTTTGTCAGCCGGCGCCTCGGTGCCGTCGCTGTCCAGCGCGGCCAGCACCACGCCCTCCTCCACGTGCGCCGGGAAATGCGGCCGGTCGCCGAGGTGCCGGCCGCCGCGCACCATGGCCAGGTTCACGCAGGCCCTGCCCCCCTGCACCCTGACGGCCAGGATGTCGACGTCCTGGTCGCTGGTGCTTTCCATGGCCTGCTGGTGCAGCACCCGGGACAGCGCCGCCATCTGGTTGCGCACCTCGGCCGCCTGTTCGAACTCCAGCCGCTCGGCGTGCGCCAGCATGCGCTGCTCCAGTTCGTTGAGCACGGTCTGGGTCTCGCCACGCAGAAAGGCGCTGGCGCTGCGCACATCGCTGGCGTAATCGGCGGCCCCGATGAAACCGACGCAGGGCCCCGAACAGCGCTTGATCTGGTAAAGCAGGCAGGGCCGGGTGCGGTGGTTGAAGACGGTGTCCTCGCAGGTGCGCAAGCGAAACACCTTCTGCAGCAGCTGGATGGTTTCCTTGACCGCCCAGGCGCTGGGATAGGGCCCGAAATACTGGTGCTTCTTTTCCACCGCACCCCGGTAGTAGGCCATGCGGGGGTAGTGCTCGGGCCGGGCCCGGTGCTCCTGCGCCGCGGGCGAGCGCTCGAAATCGGGCGTCCAGGCGTTGCCGCTCAGACGCAGGTAGGGGTAGCTCTTGTCGTCGCGGAACAGGATGTTGAAGCGCGGCTGCTGGGTCTTGATCAGGTTGTTTTCCAGCAGCAGCGCCTCGGCCTCGGAGCGCACCACGGTGGTTTCCATCCGCGCGATCTTGCCGACCATGTGGCCGATGCGGGTGCCGTCGTGGGTCTTCTGGAAGTAGCTCGAAACGCGCTTCTTCAGGTCGCGTGCCTTGCCCACGTAGAGCAGCAGGCCCGCGGCATCGAAGTAGCGGTACACCCCCGGCAGCGACGGCAGGGCCGCCACGGCCTTGAGCAGTTCGTCGGGATGGCTGTCGGCGGTCATGGTGCCCGAGAGTATCGCAGCGAAAATACACCGCATGACCGCCATCGCGCCCCGCCCGGCCCTGACCTGGGACATCTTCTGCCACGTGATCGACAACTGGGGCGACCTGGGCGTGTGCTGGCGCCTGAGCGCCCAGTTGGCCGCTCGGGGACAGCGGGTGCGCCTGTGGGTGGACGACCCCACCCCGCTGGCGTGGATGGTCCCCGGCGCCGTTGACGGCCGCTGCACGGGCATCGACGTGCATGCCTGGCCACGCACCGCTCCCGAAGCGGCTCCACCCGACCTGCCCCCGGGCGACGTGCTGATCGAGGCCTTCGGCTGCGAGATCGCCCCAGCCTGGGTGCAGGCCCTGCACCCGCCCACCCCGCAGCCACCGCACCGGGTCTGGCTGAACCTGGAGTACCTGAGCGCCGAACCTTACGTCCAGCGCAGCCACCGCCTGCCCTCGCCGGTGCTGAGCGGCCCCCTGGCCGGCCGGACCAAATGGTTCTTCTACCCCGGCTTCACACTTGGCACCGGCGGCCTGCTGCGAGAACCCGACTTGCTTCAGAACCAGCGGGCGTTCGATCCGGACGCCTGGCTGCAGCGGCACGGGGTGGTGCACCGGACGGGCGAACCGGTCGTCAGCCTGTTCTGCTACGAGCCGCCGGCCCTGCCGGCCCTGCTGCGCCTGCCCGAACTGGACAGGGCCCACTGGCTGGTGGCCGCCGGGCGGACCCGGGAAGCCGTCCGCGCGGCCTGGACCAAGATCCCCCAACCGAGCGGCACCCGGCAAGAACTGCCCGCCCTGCCCCAGGCCGAATTCGACCACCTGCTGTGGGCCAGCGATCTCAACATGGTGCGCGGCGAGGACTCGCTGGTGCGGGCGCTGTGGGCGGGCCGGCCGCTGGTCTGGCACATCTACCCGCAGCACGACAACGCTCACCACGCCAAGCTGGAGGCCTTCCTGGACCGGCTGCAGGCCCCGGCTTCGCTGCGCCGTTTCCACCGGGTCTGGAACGGCATCGAACCGGGCCCGCTGCCCACACCGGACCTGCCCGCCTGGGCCGGGTGCGTCGCCGCTGCGCGGGAGCGTCTGCTGGCTCAGGACGACCTGGTGACCCAGCTGCTGCGGTTCGTCGATGAAAAACGTTAAAATTCAAGGTTTTGTGGGCCGGGCGGCCCGTCTCCTGGAAACCCTATGAAAATCGCTCAAGAAATCCGCGCAGGCAACGTGATCATGCATGGCAAGGACCCCATGATCGTCCTCAAGACCGAATACGCCCGCGGTGGCCGCGGTGCCGCCACCGTGCGCATGAAGCTCAAGGCCCTGCTGAGCAACATGGGCACCGAGGTGGTGTTCAAGGCCGACGACAAGATCGACAACATCGTGCTCGACCACAAGGAGTGCACCTACTCCTACTTCGCCGATCCGATGTACGTGTTCATGGACGCCGAGTACAACCAGTACGAGGTCGAGGCCGAGAACATGGGCGACGCGCTGAACTACCTCGAAGACGGCATGGCCTGCGAAGTGGTGTTCTACGACGGCAAGGCCATTTCCGTGGAAATGCCCACCGGGGTGGAGCGCGAGATCACCTGGACCGAGCCCGCCGTCAAGGGCGACACGTCCGGCAAGGTACTCAAGCCGGCCAAGATCGCCACCGGCTTCGAAGTGGCCGTGCCCCTGTTCGTGAACCAGGGCGACCGGATCGAGATCGACACCCGCACCGGGGAATACCGCAAGCGCGTGTAAGCCTGCGGCACCGACCCTGCTTCCAAAGGCTCCCTCGCGGAGCCTTTTTCGCTCCCCGACACCCCCCCGACAACATGAGCCTGATCGCACGCATCGCCGAGGTGATCGTACCGGTGTTCCTGATCGTGGCCGTGGGCTACGCCTACGCCCGCCGCCGCCCACCGGACATGACCACGCTGAACCGGGTCGCACTGGACGTGCTCTCGCCTTTTCTGGTCTATACCGCGCTGGCCTCGAAAGACTTCCAGATCGCGGAGCACGTGCCCCTGCTCGTCGGCGGCACGCTGCTGATCCTGGGCTCCGGCCTGATCGCCTGGCCGCTGGCGCGCCTGAGCGGCGTTTCCCCCCGCACCCTGGTGCCGGTGGCCATGTTCAACAACAGCGGCAACATGGGGCTGCCGCTGGCCCTGCTGGCGTTCGGGCCGGCGCATTTCGGCGCGGCGGTGGCCCTGTTCTCCATCAGCAACCTGTTTCACTTTTCTCTGGGCACGCGCATCACCAGCAGCGCCGCACGCAACCGCGACCTGCTGACCAGCCCGCTCATGCTCGCCACGCTGCTGGGCTTTGCCAGCGCCGTGGTCGACGTGCGCCCGCCCGACCACCTGATGACAGCCATGAAGATGCTGGGCGATGCCACGCTTCCGATCATGCTGTTTGCGCTGGGCGTGCGCCTGACCTCGTTGACGCGTGCGGGCGCGGTGCAGGGCCTGCTGGGCGCCCTGGCCCGGCCGGTGATCGGATTGGCCATCGGCCTGCCGCTGGTGTGGCTCATGGGCCTGGACGGTGCCGCCAAGGGACAGCTGCTGCTGTTCGCCGCCCTGCCGCCTGCGGTGCTGCAATACATGCTGGCCGAGCGCTACCACCAGGAACCCGACAAGGTCGCGGCCATGATCCTGCTCGGCAATGCCCTGGCCGTGGTCTTCGTGCCCGTGGCCTTGGCCCTTGGCCTCTGACGGTCCGCCGCAAAACCCACCGGGAGTCCCACATGAACGATCACACCCACAAGCTCCAGGAAAGCCGCCTGGCCGACGCCTGGGCCGAACTGCATGCCCAGGCCAGCGCCGGCCAGGAACTGCAGGCGGACGCCTACCGCCTGGCCTTCGCCGATCCCGAGTTCCTGCTGCGCCGCGAGACCCGCGGCATACGCTTTCAGCTCGAACTGCTCAAGCCCGATCTGGAACAGCAGACTCTGGGCGTGGAGAACACGATCGTCGTCTTCGGCAGCGCACGTTTCCGCTCCCGCGAGGCCATCGAACAGCTGCAGCACGACGCGCAGGCCTCGGGGGACGCGCGCGCCATCGCCCGCGCCCGCGCCATCGAGCGCAACGCCCACTACTACGACAAGGCCCGCGCCTTTTCCCGCATGGTGGCCGAGTACAGCCTGTGCTGCCCGGCCCAGGACCGGCTGTACATCGCCACCGGTGGCGGCCCGGGCATCATGGAGGCGGCCAACCGTGGCGCGCACGACGCGGGCGCGCTCAGCGTCGGGCTCAACATCTTCCTGCCGCACGAGCAGGAACCCAACCCCTACGTCAGCCCCGAGCTGAGCTTCAAGTTCCACTACTTCGCGCTGCGCAAGATGCACTTCATGATGCGCGCCAAGGCACTGGTGGCCTTCCCGGGCGGCTTCGGCACGCTCGACGAGCTGTTCGAGGTACTCACGCTGGTGCAGTGCAAGAAGGCCAAGCCGGTGCCGATCTTCCTGTTCGGCAGCGACTACTGGAAACGCCTGCTCAACTTCGACGTGCTGGTGGAAGAAGGCGCGATTTCGGCCGAGGATCTGGCCCTGTTTGAGTACGTGGACGAGCCCGATCAGGCCTGGGCGGGCATCCGGCGCTTCTACAACCTGCCCGATGCCTGAGCCAGGCCGCCCGGCCTCCGGCCCCAGCTACCGGAGGGAACCACCGGAAGCTCAGAGACTGCGGTCCTGGGGCACCGCATCCTCTGGTATCGGGGCCTTGGAGCGCAACCTCTGGTGCAAGGCCGCCTGTGCCAGCAGGTTGGCCGACACGGGTGCGGTCACGAACACGAACAGCGTGATCAGCAACTCCGCGATCCCGGGCCGTCCGTGACCCAAAGTCACCAGCATCGAGGCGATCAGAACCCCGCCCACCCCGAGTGTCGATGCCTTGGTGGGGGCGTGCAGGCGCATGTAGAAATCGGGGAAGCGCACCAGGCCGATCGCCCCGACGAGCAGAAAGAACGATGCCAGCAGGATCATCACCGCCGCCAGGTTGTCCAGTATGTCTTGCATGTGTGTTCCTCCGGTCACTCGACGACGTCGCCGCGCGTCAGGTAGCGCGCCAGCGCCACGGTGGAGACGAAGCCCATCATGGCCACGAGCAGCGCGGCCTCGAACAGCAGTTCGGTGTCCCAGCGCAGGTTGAGCAGGATGATCAGCGCGACCATGCCCATGTACAGGGTGTCGAGGGCGAGGATGCGGTCGACGACCTCCGGGCCCTTGAGCAGGCGCCAGCCACACAGCAGGACCGACAGCCCCACGGTCAGGATGCCGACGTTGAGGGAAAACTCCAGCAGATTCATGACCCCGTCCTTTCAGCGGCCACCAGCGCCCCATCGTCAGAAGGCTCCAGACGGAAGATCCGCATCAGTGGCGCCTCGTAACGGGACTTGATGTCGTGCACCATCGCCTGCGGATCGTCGCAGTTGAGCGCATGAACCAGTATGCTGCGCCGGTCTTCGTCGATCGTCATGGACACCGTCCCGGGTGTGGTGGTGATGATGCTGGCCAGCAGCGCATTGACACGCGGATGATCGCTGGTCAGGGGGACGTGCAGCCAGGCGGGCCGGGGCGTCTGCATGGAACCCAGCGTGATGCGCGCCACCGTGATGTTCGAGACCAGGATGTCCCACAGCACCACCAGGACAAGACGCCCTGCGACAGGCCAGTGGACCGGACTGGATGTTCCGAGGAACGGGCCGATCATGCGCGGGACGACCAGCGCCAGCAACAGGGCAGACAGCAGGTGCACGAGCGCCAGACTGTGGGACAGGGCCAGCCAGCTGGCCGCCAGTAGCGTCGACAGCACGGGATGGGGAAACAGGCCGGACCGCGGGCCTGCAGCGTGGCGTGGGTTCATTGGTCGCCTTCCTGGGTCAGGGGGGCAGGCGCTTCTCGCCTGAAGGGGCCACGCCCGCCATCGTAGGGCAAGGTGGTACGCAATTCGACACCGCCCTGCCTGCCGAGTACGGCCGCGGCATAACCGGCTTTGTCGGTGAGCTGCTGCGCGGTGGCGTCCGTGTAGCGCTTGATGGGGGAGGCCAGCACCGCCATGGCGACCGTCATGGCCATGAAGGCCCAAGGCGCCGACAGCAGTTTCACACTGGATCCCGCTGCGGGCGTGGGCGCCTGCGGCTGAACATGCCAGAACACCACCACACCCGCGCGCGCCAGACCGACGATGGTGAAAAAGCCCACCGCCAGCACCACGGACCAGACCCAGGGCTGCGCCGCCAGCCCGGCCGAGCTTTGCAGGATCATGAGCTTGCCCAGGAACCCGGGCAAGGGCGGCAGACCAGCGGCAGAAGCCGCGCCGAACAGCATCATCACCCCGAGCAGCACCGGTTCGCGAACGGCAGGCGCCGGTTGCAGCCTGTCGTAGGCCGCACCGCGCTGGGACCCCATGAGCTCGACAAAGAGGAACAGGCCCGCGATCACCACGGTGCTGTGCAGCGCATAGTACAGGGCGGCCGAAAGCGTCTCCGGTGTGAACAGGCCCACACCCGCCAGGATGGTGCCCACCGAGGACACCGTCAGGTAGGCCACCAGCCGCCCCATGCTGTGGGCCGCCAGCGCCCCCAGTACGCCCAGCACGCTGGTCGCCAGCGCCAGCGGCAGCAACCAAGGCTGCACCGTCAGGGTGGCGTTGCCGGCGTCCAGCCCGAAGATGACCCAGTGCACCCGGATGATGCTGTAGACGCCCACCTTGGTCATGATCGCAAACAGCGCAGCCACCGGGGCACTCGCTGCGGCATAGGTGCCGGGCAACCAGAAATACAGGGGAAGCAACGCGCCCTTGAGCCCGAAGACCACCAGCAGGATCAGCGCGGCGGCCTGGGCCAGCCCCACGGCATCCCCCTCGAGAGATGCCACCAGCTGGGCGACATCGGCCATGTTGAGCGAGCCGGTGGTGGAATAGACCATGGCCAGCCCCACCAGGAACAGGGCCGAGGCGGACAGGTTGAGCACGACATAGTGCACACCCATGCGCAGCCGCTCGCGCCCCTGCCCGTGCAGAAGCAGCACATAGGAAGCGATCAGCAGCACTTCGAAGAAGACGAACAGGTTGAACAGGTCGCCGGTCAGGAAGGCGCCGCACAGGCCCATCAGCTGAAACTGGAACACCGCATGGAAATGGCGGCCACGCAGGTCCCAGCCGCCGGTGGCGTACCAGAGCGCAGGCAGCGCAATCACCTGCGTGAGCAGCACCATGAGCGCCGACAGGCGGTCCAGGACCATGACGATGCCGAAAGGCGCCGGCCAGTCACCGAGCTCGTAGACGTGAAGGTCTCCGCCTGCCGCGCGCACCACCATGCCGGCGGCCATGACCAAACCCAGCCCGACCGAGCCCAGGCTCAGGAGGCGGCGCCAGCGCAAACGGCCCGTGTCATGTCCGCCCCCCTGCGCCGACAGGCCGGCATGGTCCCCGAGCAGCAACAGGGCCACGGCGGTGAAGGCAGGCAGCAGGACCGACAGCACGGGGGCATGACGCCACCACAGATCGAACAGCAAGTCGGTCATTGGGCCGCCCCCCGGGAATCGCGGGCCACGGTCGCCGCCACATGGCCTGGCGCATGGCCGGGCTCGTGGCCATCGACGTGGTCGCTGCCGGACTCATGGCGGCTGCGCAGGGCCAGTTCGATGACGAAGCCGGTGGTCGCGAAGCCAATCACAATGGCGGTGAGCACCAGCGCCTGCGGCAGCGGATCGGCCACAGGATCGCTGCCGATCAGGATAGGGTTCGAATCGGTCCACAACCGCCCCATCACAAAGATGAAGACGTTGACCGCGTAGCCGATCAGCGTCAGGCCCAGCACCACGGGAAAGGTCCGGCCGCGCAACAGGAGGTAGATGCCACAGGCCGTGACCAGCCCGATGCCTGTGGCGACGAGAAATTCCATGCTCATGCAACACTCCGGTCGTGGCCCTGGGAGGCCACGGGGTTTTCTTGGCTGGCGGCGCCCAGGACGGATATCGTCAGCAGCGTAGCGCCCACCACAGTCAGGTACACCCCCAGATCGAACAGCGCCGCCGAGGCAAACGGCAGTTCACCCAGCAGGGGCACATGCGGGTGCCCGTGCGCACTGGTGAGGAACGGGCGCCCCAGCACAAAGGCGGCCACACCGGTCAGGCCGGCCGTACCCAGGCCATACCCGATCCAGCGGACAAAACGCCGACCACCCGAGGCCCGCAGGTAGGACTCGGCGCGCGACTGCCCCATCGCCATGAACTGCAGCACCAGGGCAACCGCGGTGATCAGTCCGGCAATGAAGCCCCCGCCGGGCATGTTGTGCCCACGCATGAAGATGTAAAGGGTGAAGACCAGGGCCACCGGCAGCACGACAGAGGCCGCCACGCGCAGCAGCAGGGGCTGGCGGGCGAAAGTCCAGGCGCGGCCTTCGGTGTCGTGGCCGGCACGGCGGGTGCGCATGCCTTCCATCAGCGCCAGCACCCCGATGGCCGCGATGCCAAGCACCGTGATCTCGCCGAACGTGTCGTAGCCCCGGAAATCGACCAGGATCACGTTGACGATGTTGGATCCGCCGCCCAGCGGCAGGGACTGTTCCAGGAAGTACCAGGAAATCGAGCTGTGGTCCCGCGTCAGCATGAGCCAGGCGATCCAGGCGATGCCCGCCCCGCCGGCAATGGCCAGGGCCGCGTCGCGGAACTTGCGCGAGACGCTGGATTCGCGCGGGGAATGCTGCGGCAGGAGCGCCAGTCCCATCAGCAGCAACACCGTCGAGACCAGTTCGACCGAGAGCTGTGTCATGGCGAGGTCGGGCGCCGACAGGCTGACGAAGGTCACCGCGGTCACCATTCCGACCACGCCCACCAGCACCACCGCCTGGAAGCGCCGGTGGTGGGTCAGCACCAATGCCAGACAGGTCAGGATCAGCAGCGCCCAGACGGCCATCGCCAGAGGATTGGCAGGCAGCAGGGCCCGCCCGCCGGTGGTGATGTTGCTGCCGATCAGCGGCACAGCAGCCAAGGCGATGGCGGCGCCGGCCATCCAGGCCAGATAGCGTTGGAGCGAGCCGTTTTCGAACAGGCTGGAAACGCGCCCTGCCATGGCGAACAGGCCGTCGATCACCGCCTCGAAGAGGTGCCTTCCGGTCGCTGCCCCAAACCAGGCCTCCGACTCGATGCGGTGCAGCCGCCGGCCCCGGGCCAGCAGCAGGTACAAGGCGATGCCGACCAGCAGGGCGATCGCGCTCATCAGCAGGGGCAGGTTGAATCCGTGCCAGATCGACAGGTGGTAGTCGGGCAGCGGCTGTCCGGCCAGCGCCGTGGCCGCGACATGGACCAGCGGACCGAAGGTCATGGCAGGCAGCACCCCGACCACGAGGCACAGGATGACGAGCAGGATCGCCGGCAGCTTCATGCCCAGGGGGGGGTCGTGTGGATGGGTGTTGGGCACATCGCCCAACGGCCCGTTGAAATAGGTGTCGTGCACGAAGCGCAGCGAATACGCCACGCTGAAGATGCCGGCCAGCGTCACCGCCGCCGGCACCAACCAACCCCAGACACCGGCCGTGCCCACCACGGCCTCGGTGAAGAACATTTCCTTGGACAGGAAACCGTTGGTCAGGGGCACGCCGGCCATCGAGGCCGCAGCCACCATCGAGAGCGTGGCGGTCCAGGGCATCAGCGACCACAGACCACCGAGCCGGCGCATGTCGCGGGAGTGGGTCTCGTGGTCGACAATGCCCGCGATCATGAACAGCGACGCCTTGAAGGTGGCGTGGTTGAGCAGGTGGAACACCGCAGCCACGGCGGCCAGAGGCGAACCGAGCCCTACCAGAAACGTCATGAGACCCAGGTGGCTCACCGTGGAGTAGGCCAGCAGCCCCTTCAGGTCGTGCTTGAAGATCGCAACGAAGGCGGCGAACAGCACCGTCACCAGCCCGACCGTGGTCACGATCACCTCGAACCAGCCCGATCCACCCAGCACGGGGTACATGCGCATGAGCAGGAACACGCCGGCCTTGACCATGGTGGCCGAGTGCAGGTAGGCCGACACCGGGGTGGGCGCGGCCATGGCATCGGGTAGCCAGAAGTGGAAAGGGAACTGGGCGCTCTTGGTGAAGGCCCCCAGCAGGATCAGCAGCAGCGCCGGAACGAACAGCGGGTCGGCCTGGATCTCGGCAGCGCGCCCGGCCATCTCGCTGAGCTCGAAGGTGCCGGCAATCATCCCCAGCAGAACGAAACCACCCAGCATGGCCAGGCCGCCGCCACCGGTGATGGCCAGGGCCTGGCGCGCCCCCGCTCGCGCATCGGGGCGGTGACTCCAGTAGCCCACCAGCAGGAAGGACGACAGGCTGGTGAGCTCCCAGAACACCACCAGCAGCAGCAGGTTGTCGGACAGCACCACGCCGAGCATCGCGGCCATGAACAGCATCATGACGGCGTAGAACTTGGCGGCCGAATCCTGGACGCTCAGGTAGTAGTGGGCATACAGGATGATCAGCAGCCCGATCGACATGATCAGGCCGGCAAACATCAGCGACAGGCCATCCAGCCTGAAGCCCAGGTTCAGACCGATCTGTGGCACCCAGGGGGCGAACTGCAGCACGGACTCGCCCCCCATCACGGCCGGAGCGTGGGACAGGAGCAGGGCCAGACTGGCGGCCGTGGTGGCCGCTGCCACCCAGGCGGTCAGGGGCCGGGAACGCGACCCCAGCCACCACGTGACCAGCGTGCCCAGCACAAGAGGGAGCAAAACAATCAGCAGCAGCACTTCGGTACTTTCATGGGTGTTGCATGACAGACTAAGGCCCAAGCATGGCCCTGGCCGGGGTGCGCAAGCGCACGGGGCGTCAAAAATCCCGTGATCTTAAACCGGACGGAACGCCGGGCGCGGACACAGCAGATCGCTCAGACATCCGGGGTATCGGTTCCATCGAACGGGATAAGTTCCTGGGACTGGTGCTGGGGCAAGGCCTCGACGTTCTTGAGAGCCCGCCCCATGGCCCGGCTGCGCACCTCGGCGCTGTCGAGCGTGTTAAGCACGGTCTGGGTCTGGCTCTTGACCTTGGCCAGCACGTCACCGAACTTGCCGAACTCGGTCTTGACCGCGCCCAGCACCTGCCAGACCTCGCTGGAGCGCTTCTCCAGCGCCAGGGTGCGAAAGCCCATCTGCAGGGCATTGAGCATGGCCAGCAAGGTGGTGGGGCCGGCCAGACTCACGCGGTGCTCGCGTTGCAGGGCCTCGACCAGTCCTGGGCGGCGCAGCACCTCGGCGTACAGGCCTTCGGTGGGCAGGAACAACATCGCGAAATCGGTGGTGTGGGGCGGCTCCAGGTACTTCTCGGCGATGGACTTCGCCTCCAGCCGGATGCGCACCTCCAGCGCGCGTGCCGCCGCCTCGGCGGCCACCGGGTCGGCGCGGCGCTGCGCGTCCAGCAGGCGCTCGTAGTCCTCGTTGGGGAACTTGGCGTCGATCGGCAGCCAGACCGGCGCGCCGTCCTCCGACTTGCCGGGCAGGCGGATGGCGTAGTCGACCACGTTGCGGCTGCCGGGCCGGGTGGGAATCTGCACCGCGTACTGGTCCGGGGCCAGCACCTGTTCGAGCAAGGCGCCCAGTTGCGCCTCGCCGAACATGCCGCGCGTCTTGACGTTGGTGAGCAGGTGCTTGAGGTCGCCCACACCGGCGGCCAGGGTCTGCATCTCGCCCAGCCCTTTATGCACCTGCTCCAGGCGCTGCGCCACGTGCTGGAAGCTTTCGCTCAGGCGCGTCTCCAGCGTCTTGTGCAGTTTTTCGTCCACGGTGGCGCGCATCTCGTCGAGCTTGGCGGCGTTGCTCTGCTGCAACTGGGCCAGTTGCGCCTCCAGCGTGGCGCGTACCTCGCCCAGGCGGCGCGCGTTGGCCTCGCTTAGGGCCTGCAACTGCTGGGTCAGCGTGTCGCCCAGCGTGCCGCGCAGCTGCATGAGCTGCTGCGCAAAGGCGTCGATCTGCGCGTTCTGGGTGCGCGTGGTCTCGGCCCCCTGCCTGAGCAGGGTCTCCTGGAAGGTGGCCAGCGTCTGCATCACCTCCTGCCGCAAACCACGGGCGGCCTCGCCGGTCTCGCGGCGCAGCTCGCGCTCCATGCGGTCGACCCGGTCGCCCTGAGCGGCCAGGGCTTCGAGCACCTTGAGCCGGTGCTGGATCTGCTCGGGCGATTCGGCCGGGGGCGGTCGGCGCAACGCCAGCCAGCCCAGCCCGGCCAGATGGAGCAAAGCTGCAACCAGAAGCAGGCCCAGAACCAACTCGCTGCTCATGCGCCCAGGACGTCGGGGTTGAGCGGCGTCAGCGGCTTGCCCTGCGTCAGGAAGCCGATCAGGTTGTCGGCCGCCAGGTTGGCCATGGCCATGCGCGTCGGGAGGGTGGCGCTGGCGATGTGGGGCGTCAGGGCCACGTTGGGCACCGTGAGCAGATCGGGGTGCACCTTGGGCTCGCCCTCGAACACGTCCAGGCCGGCGGCGGCGATGCGGCGCTCGCGCAGGGCCACGGCCAGGGCCGCGTCGTCCACGATGCCGCCGCGCGCGATGTTGATCAGCGTCGCCGTGGGCTTCATCTGCGCGATCTCGGCCGCGCCGATGGCGTGGTGGTTCTGCGGCGTGTAGGGCAGCACCAGCACCAGGTGGTCGGCCTGGCGCAGCAGCTCGTCCTTGCTCACGTAGCTGGCCTTGCACTCGGCCTCGGTGGCGGCGTCGAGGCGCGAGCGGTTGTGGTAGATCACCTTCATGCCGAAGCCGTGTGCGCCCCGGCGGGCGATGCCCTGGCCGATGCGGCCCATGCCCAGGATGCCCAGCGTGCTGCCGTGCACCTCGGCACCGGCGAACATGTCGTAGCTCCACTTGGTCCATTTCCCGGCGCGCAGGAAATGCTCGCTCTCGGTCACGCGGCGGGCGGTGGCCATGAGCAGCGCGAAGCCGAAGTCGGCGGTGGTCTCGGTCAGCACGTCGGGGGCGTTGGTGCCGAGCACGCCGTGGCGCGTCATCGCCGCGAGGTCGAAGTTGTTGTAGCCGACGGCCATGTTGGCCGCGATGCGCAGTTGAGGACAGGCCGCCAGCAGGGCCTCGTCGATGCGCTCGCCGCCCGTGGTCAGGACGCCGATCTTGCCCTGCAGGCGGCGCTGGAATTCATCGGGCGACCAGATCTCGTCGCTGTCGTTGGTGCTGACGTCGAAATGCTGGCGCAGCTTCTCGACCACTTCGGGGAAAATGGCGCGGGCCACCTGGATGGCGGGTTTGGTGTCGCTCATGGGCATGTGTCTCCTGTCGGGTGTGTTCTGTCGAGCGCTCAGACCGCGAGCAGTTCGACTTCGAAAAGCAGCGTGGCGTTGGGCGGGATCACGCCGCCGGCACCTCGGGCACCGTAGCCCAGCTCGGGCGGAATGACCAGGCGGCGCGTGCCACCGACAGCCATGCCCTGCACGCCCTCGTCCCAGCCGCGGATCACGTGCCCGGCGCCGAGCGGAAAGGCAAAGGGCTGGCCACGGTCCTTGCTCGAATCGAACTTGGCGCCGGCCTGGCCGTCGCTGTAGAGCCAGCCGGTGTAATGGACCGAGACGCGCTGGCCGGCCTGGGCGATCGCGCCTTCACCGACGACGGTGTCTTCGTACTGGAGACCGGAAGCGGTGGTGTTCATGGGTGTATTCCTTTCGTGTGGAGTCAGTCGAGCCAGGTGGTGAAGCGTTCCACCGGCTCACGGGGGGTGCGGAAGGTGTTGACCACCGCGTCGGGGTCCGCATGGCCCAGGGCCATGCCACAGACCAGCATCTCGTTGTCGCCGGCCCCGATGTGGGGCAGGATGATCTTCGCGTAGTGGTTCCAGGCCGCCTGCGGGCAGGTGTCGAGCCCGTGGGCGCGGGCCGCGACCATGAGGTTCTGCAGGAACATGCCCGTATCCACCAACGAGCCAGCACCCATGACCTTGTCGACGGTGAACATCAGGCCGACCGGGGCGTCGAAGAATCGGAAGTTGCGCTGGTGCTGGGCGTGCATGCGGTCCTTGTCGCCCTTGGTGATGCCCAGCAGGCCATACAGGCCCCAGCCGTTCTCGCGTCGCCGGTCGATGTAGGGGCTGATCCATTCCCTGGGGTAGTAGTCGTAGGCCTCGGTGTACTCGGCCGCCAGCGCCGGATTGGCGCGCAGGGCCTCGTGCGCGGCACAGACCTTCTCGACCAGCGTGTCGCGGCTGGCGCCCTGCAGCACATAGACCTTCCAGGGCTGGGTGTTGGTCCCCGAAGGCGCACGGCAGGCCACTTCCAGCAGATGGGTGAGGCGCTCGCGGGGCACGGGCGTGGGCAGGAAGGCCCGCACCGACATGCGGCCCGTGATGGCGGCGTCGACACTGGCGGGGTCGTTGACGACCGGTGCGACATAAGGTGGGTTCTGGCTCAAGTCAAAGTCTCCAATACCTGTTTGAGTCTGGGTGGCAGCGCCACCGGACGGCGGGTCTGCCGGTCGACGTACACGTGCACGAAATGCCCGCAGGCGGCGGCCTGGTCGGCATCGGCGGCAAACAGGCCCACCTCGTAGCGCACGCTGGAGCGCCCCAGGTGCGCCACGCGCAGGCCGGCGTGGACGGGTTCGGGAAAGGCCAGGGGCGCGAAGTAGTTGCACTGCGTCTCGATGACCAGGCCGATCACGTCCCCGGCATGGATGTCCAGAGCGCCCTGCTCGATGAGGTGGGCGTTCACGGCGGTGTCGAACCAGCTGTAGTACACCACGTTGTTCACGTGGCCGTAGACGTCGTTGTCGCTCCAGCGGGTGCCGATGGTTCTGAAGGCCTTGTAGGCGCTGCGCGCCTGGGGCTGGGGTCGGGGGGCGTTCATGCGCCCCGATTGTGCCAGCGCTGCCGGTACGACTGGGCGACACGAAAGGTATTGACCTGCACCGCCACGGTGGTGTGGATGTCGTGCCCGTAGCCGCCGGCCATGGCCATCGCCACGGGAATGCGGCGTTGCCAGGCCCAATCGAACACCCGGCGGTCGCGGGCCTCCATGCCGTCGTTGCTGAGTTTGAGGCGCCCCAGGCGGTCGCCTTCGTGGGGGTCGGCACCGGCCAGGTAGATCACCAGACCGGGCTCGAACCGGTCGTCCAGCCGCTGCAGGCCCTGCTCCAGTGCGGACAGGTACTCGACATCGGAGCAGCCGTCGGGCAGTTCGATGTCGCAGTCGCCCGGCTCCTTGCGGAACGGGAAGTTGCGCTCACCGTGCAGCGACAGCGTGAAGACGGACGCGTCGTCGCGGAAGATGTGGGCCGTGCCGTTGCCCTGGTGCACGTCGAGGTCGATGACCGCGACCTGCAAGGGGCGCTGGCGCCGGGCCGTGCCCTGGCGCCCCCACTCGGCCTGCATCAGGCGCGCCGCCACGGCCGCGTCGTTGAACACGCAGAAGCCGCTGCCCTTGTCGGCGTAGGCATGGTGGGTGCCCCCGGCCAGATTGGCCGCCACCCCATCCCCGGCCAGCGCCGCACGGCAGGCCTGCAAGGTGGCGCCCACCGAGCGCCGGGCCCGCTCCGCCATGGCGGGGGTCCAGGGGAAGCCGATCTCGCGCTGCTCGCCGACCGAGAGTGTGCCCCGGGTCACGGCCTCGATGTAGCGCGGCGTGTGCACCAGCGCGAGTTCACCGTCGCTGGCGGGCCAGGCCTCGTGCAGCGTCAGGTCGGGCAGGACGGCTCCCAGGCGTTCCCGCAGCAGGGCGTACTTGGCCATCGGGAAGCGGTGCCCCTGCGGCAGGGGCAGCACGAAATGGTCGGCGTAGAAGGCTTGCACGGCCCGCATTCTGGCAGTCGCGGGCCACCTTGCGCGAACGGTCGACCCGGGGAGCCGAAACTTTTTTGCTGCATCGCAACAAAAATACTTGCAAAAGTCCGTGGAAACCCTATAATTTGAATCATGTTGCAGTGCAGCAATTGGCCGAAATCCTATCCCGGCCACCTCTCGCGGCCCTCAACATTCCTGTGTAACCCCTGACCTGGAGTCGTGCCATGTTGACCACTGAACAAATGATCGCCGCGCAGAAAGCCAACATCGAAACCCTGTACGGTCTCACCCAGAAAGCCTTCGAAGGCGTTGAAAAGCTGGTTGAACTGAACCTGCAGGCCACCAAAGCCGCCCTGTCGGAGTCGGCCAACAGCACGCAGGCCATGATGAGCGTCAAGGACGCCCAGGAACTGCTGGCCCTGCAAGCCCAACTGATGCAACCGCTGGCCGAGAAGGCCACCGCCTATTCCCGCCAGCTGTACGAGATCGCCGCCGGCACCGGCAGCGAGTTCGCCAAGGCCGCCGAGGACCAGGCCGCCGATGCCCAGCAAAAATTCATGAACGTGGTGGACAACGTGGCCAAGAACGCCCCGGCCGGCTCCGAAACCGCCGTGACGGCGATGAAGAATGCCGTGTCCGCCGCGACCACCGCCATGGAATCGGTCCAGAAGGCCGTCAAGCAGGCCAGCGACATGGCCGAAGCCAACTTCAAGTCCGTTGCTGGCGCTGCCGCCCAGGCCACCATGCCCGCTGCCCGCAAGCGCTGATCGGGGCCGCTGCCCTGCCCGTCTTTTTCGGTTGTCTCCTCGGGTCTCTTCGAAATCGGATTCAGGGACCCTTCAGGCCTCGCCACACGGCGGGGCCTTTTTTTCGTCTGCCTGCCCCTCAGGTCGCAGGGGCAGCGGGCACAGGGCGGCGCTTGAGCAGCAACTGCTCCTGCAGGCGCGGCAGCAGTGCGCGCATGGCGGATCGGCCCGCCTCCAGTGACCGCTGGCGCGCGGCGAAATCCGCACTGCCCACCCCGTCCAGCGCGGGGCGCACCACCACGTCGGCCTGCGCCAGGGCGTAGCGGTTGATGCTCTGCCCCATGATGGTGAAGGTCTGCAACAGGACGCGGAAGGTATCGCTCGCGGGATTGCCTTCGGGCGCGCTGGAAATGTCGACCGCAATCACCAGTTCGGCCCCCATCTGCCGGGCCTGCTCGACAGGCACAGGCGCGACCAGCCCGCCATCGACGTAGTCGCGATCGCCGATGCGCACCGGCATGAACACGCCCGGCACCGCGCTCGACGCCCGGACCGCCGTGCCGGTATCGCCCCGCCGGAACAGAATGGGCTGACCGGTAGACAGATCGGTGGCCACCACCCCCAGCGGGATCGGCATCTGGTGCAACTGACGGCCCTGCACCTGCTGGTTCACATAGCGCGCCAGCGCCTCACCCCGCAACATCCCCCGGTTGAAAAACGGCAAGGTCCAATCGGCAATGGCCGCCTCCTCCATCTGCAGCGCGGCCTGCTCCAGCGCCTCGGCCCCCATGCCACTGGCGTAAAGCGCCCCCACCAGGCTGCCAGCGGAGGTGCCCACGACCAGATCGGGGCGCAGGCCACTCTTTTCGAGGACCTGGATCACCCCCACGTGCGCAAATCCTCGGGCCGCACCGCCTCCCAGGGCCAGGCCCACACGCGGGGCACGCATCACGGGGGGCTCGGGTTCGGGCTGCGCGGCGCCGCCCTCAGGGCCCACAAGGCTGCCACAGCCGGTGACGGCCAGCGCCAGCAGGCCGGCCAACCCGCCCAGACAGGCGCGCCGGCGCCCTCCACCCCGTTCATCGGACGCGGTCGCGGCAACATCGGTGTCGGGTTCGGGCCACAGCATAAATTGTTAACAAGAATGATTCGCGTTCGTGATATGATCCGGCTGTCTCGATCCTGACCATCCACCCCATTCACCCACCCACGGAGTTTCCATGAAGACCACCAAGACCCTGCACACGGTACTGGCCCTGGCGATCGCCGGCGCCGCAGCCTCCAGCGCCCATGCCAGCGACAAAGTGCTCAACCTCTACTCGGCCCGCCACTACCAGACCGACGAGGTGATGTACGACACCTTCACCCGGACCACGGGCATCAAGATCAACCGCGTCGATGCCGACGATGCCGGGATTGTCGCGCGTTTGCGGGCCGAAGGTGCCGCCTCCCCCGCCGATGTCGTGCTGCTGGTCGATGCCGCGCGCATGGCGGCCGCCGACAGCCAGGGTCTGTTCCGGCCGATACGCTCGGCCAAGCTCGACGCCGCCATCCCGGCCAACCTGCGCGCCACCCCGACGCCCGAGGGCGTGACCTGGACCGGCTTCTCGACCCGTGCCCGCGTCATCGTCTACGACCCGCAGCGCGTCAAGGCCGAAGACGTGGCCACCTACGAACAGCTCGCCGACCCCAAACTCAAGGGCTTGGTCTGCACCCGCTCGGGCTCACACCCCTACAACCTGTCGCTCTTCGCCACCGTGATCGAGCGCCTGGGCGACCAACAAGGCGAAGCCTGGCTCAAGGGCGTGGTCGCCAACATGGCCCGTGCCCCCAAGGGCGGCGACACCGACCAGGTCCGCGCGGTCGCCAGCGGCGAATGCGGCGTGGCCATCACCAACAGCTACTACCTGGCCCGGCTGGTGAAATCCAACAAGCCCGAGGACCGCAGCGTGATGGAGAGGGTGCGCGTCGTGTTTCCGAACCAGGGCACCAGCGGCACGCACGTCAACATCGCAGGCGCTGCCGTGGCACGCCACAGCAAGAACCCCGAACACGCGATCCAGTTCATGGAGTTCCTGGCCAGCCCCTTCGCGCAGGACTACTTCGCCAACGGCAACAATGAGTTCCCGGCGGCCAAGGGCGTCAAGGTGGAGAACGCCGCGCTCAAGGCCATCGGCGGAGACAATTTCAAGGCGGAAAACATCCCCCTGGGCGTGGTGGCCAAGAACATCACCAAGGTGCAGCAGATGCTCGACCGCGTCGGCTTCAGATAAACCGCGCCACCCTTTCGACCCAACACCCAACACCCAACACCCAACGCCCGCGCCCGCCGCGGGCTTTTTCATGCCCGGTCCACCACGAACATCGGTCATAATTGACGTTTACGTAAACGTCAAACTCAACCCCACACAGGAGCAGACATGGACATCGCAGGCAAGGTTTTCGTGGTCACCGGCGGCGCATCGGGCCTGGGCGAAGGCACGGCAAGGATGCTGGCGGCCCATGGCGCCGAGGTCGTGATCGCCGACATGCAGGTCGACAAGGGCGAGGCCGTGGCCAAGGACATCGGCGGCGCCTTCGTCAAGTGCGACGTCAGCAACGAGGCCGATGGCCAGGCCGTCATCGCCCAGGCCACCGCACTCGGCAAGCTGATGGGGCTGGTCAACTGTGCCGGCATTGCCCCGGCCGAGAAGACCGTGGGCAAGAACGGCCCCCACAGCCTGAGCGTCTACACCAAGACCATCATGGTCAACCTGGTGGGCAGCTTCAACATGATCCGCCTGGCGGCCGAGGCCATGTGCAAGAACGAACCCGAGGCCACCGGCGAACGCGGCGTGCTGATCTCGACCGCCTCGGTCGCGGCCTACGATGGCCAGATCGGCCAGGCGGCGTATGCGGCGAGCAAGGGCGGCGTGGTCGGCATGACCCTGCCCATCGCGCGCGATCTGGCCCGCAACGGCATCCGCAACATGACGATCGCCCCCGGCATCTTCGGCACGCCCATGCTGTTCGGCATGCCCCAGGAGGTGCAGGACGCCCTGGCCGCCAGCGTGCCCTTCCCTTCCCGTCTGGGCACCCCGCAGGACTACGCCAAGCTGGTCAAGCACATCATCGAGAACGACATGCTCAATGGCGAGGTGATCCGCCTCGACGGCGCAATCCGGCTGGCCCCGCGCTGATACTGCGTTCTCGCGGCACGTCTGCCACAGGGTGTCCGGTGAGGCAGGCCCGGTGATCTAAGATACCCGGGTTTCCTCCACCGGACGAACCCACACACACCATGGCCGCACGCACGCCCCACGAGATCGCCCGCGAAGCGGTCAAGCAGCTGACGACGCGCAGGCTGCCGCCGACGCCCGAGAACTACCAGCGGGTCTACCACGAGGTGGCTGGAACGCTCCCGTTGCGGCCATTTCCCCTGGAGGCTTTGCGCCAGCTGACACAGGCCCTGCCAGACCGTTCCCCGGGGCAGAAGCGGCTCAAGACCCAGTGCGAGGCGGCCGTCAGCCAGCACAGCTGGGACGGTCTGCAGCGCGCCCTGGTCGAGTACGCCAGCCTCGGCCCCACCCCGACCACTCAAACGGTCACCGCTGGCACCGACCGGCCGCTCAGCGCCCACATCGCCACCGCCGCTCCAGCGGCCTTCCCGCCCGACGTGCTCGACCAGATGGCCAGGATCATCGAGCACACCTTGCCGGCGGTGGGCAGCCACGACGCCAAACTGGCCGAACAAGGGGCCGAACTCGCGGCCTACCTGCGCCTGCCCGGCCACGAACCGCTGGCCCTGCGCAAGGCGCTGGCCAATTTTGCGTTCCGGCTCTCCTTCGTCGCCGAGGAACAGGCGGTGGTGCAGACCACGCTGCTCGAACTGGTGCGCCTGATGTTCGAGAACATCCACGAGATCAGCCTCGACAACCCCTGGATCACCGGCCAGATGCAGGCGCTCATGGAAGCGGCCACGCCGCCCCTGTCGATGCGCCGGCTCGAAGAACTGCAGTCCCGTCTCAAGGACGTCATCTACAAGCAGTCCGAGGTCAAGGCCCGCACCCTGGAGGCCCAGGCCGAAATCAAGAAAGCCCTGGCCAGCTTCATCGACCGGCTGGCCCGCATGACCGAAGACAGCGGGCACTTCAGCGCCACCATCGAAAGCTGCGCCCAGCGGCTGGAACACGCCCGCGACCTGGTGGAGATCACCCCTGTCCTGCAAGAGGCCATCCAGGCCTCGCGCTCCATGGCGCTCGACACCCGGCGCGCCAGCGAGGAACTTCGGGAACTGCGCGACCGCACGACCTCGGCCGAAACCGAGATCACCCGGCTGCAGCGCGAACTCGAACGCCTGAGCGAAGTCGCCAGCCACGACCCCCTGACCGGCGCCCTCAACCGCAAGGGACTGGAAGAGACCGTCGAACGGGAAATGGCGCGCGCCCAGCGCCGCCAGTCGACCGTGTGCCTGGCCCTGCTGGACATAGACAACTTCAAGAAGATCAACGACACCCACGGCCACCAGACCGGCGATGCGGCCCTGCAGCACCTGGCCAGCGTGGCCCGCTCCAGCCTCAGGCCCCAGGATGCCCTGGCGCGCTACGGCGGCGAGGAATTCGTGATCGTGATGCCCGACACCCGGCTCGAAGAGGCCGTGGAGGTGCTGCGGCGTCTTCAACGCGAACTGACCAAGACCTTGTTCCTTCAGGGCAACGAACGCCTGCTCATCACCTTCAGTGCCGGGGTGGCCCAGCGGCAGGACGACGAGCCCGGGGCAGCCGCCCTAGAACGCGCCGACAAGGCCATGTACCTGGCCAAGCGCGAAGGCAAGAACCGGGTGGTCGCGGCCTGAGCGCCGCCACCCTGCCCACACCACTCAGACGTCGATCGCGCTGGCCGAGCCCGCGCGCTGGCGCAACTCGAACTTCTGGATCTTGCCGGTGCTGGTCTTGGGCAGCTCGCCGAACACCACGGCCCTCGGCACCTTGAAGCCAGCGAGGTGCTGGCGACAGTGCGCCACGATGTCCTGGGCACTCACCTCGGCACCGGCCTTGAGCTCGACGAAGGCGCACGGCGTCTCGCCCCAGCGTGCATCGGGCTTGGCCACCACGGCGGCCGCCAGCACCGCCGGGTGGCGGTAGAGCACGTCCTCGACCTCGATGGACGAGATGTTCTCCCCGCCCGAGATGATGATGTCCTTGCTGCGGTCCTTGATCTTGAAATAGCCGTCGGGGTACTGCACCGCCAGGTCGCCGCTGTGGAACCAGCCGCCCGCAAAGGCGGCCTGCGTGGCCTGTGGGTTCTTCAGGTAGCCCTTCATGGTGATGTTGCCGCGGAACATGATCTCGCCCATGGTCTCGCCGTCCCAGGGCACGGGGCGCATCGCCTCGGTGTCGAGCACCTGCACGTCGCTCTGCAGGTGGTAGCGCACCCCCTGGCGCGCGTTGAGGCGGGCACGCTCGCCGATGTCGAGCGCGTCCCAGGCCCCGTGCCTAGCACAGACCGTGGCCGGGCCGTAGACCTCGGTCAGGCCATAGACGTGCGTGAGGTCGAAACCCATGCGCTCCATGCCCTCGATCATGGAGGCGGGCGGTGCGGCACCGGCCACCATGGCACGGATCCCGGCCGGCAGCCCCTGCTTGAGGGCCTCCGGCGCGTTCACCAGCAGACCGTGCACGATCGGCGCGCCACAGTAGTGCGTCACGCCGTGCCCGCGCATCAAATCGAAGATGGCCTGCGCCTCGACCTTGCGCAGGCACACGTTGACACCGGCACGCGCCGCCACCGTCCACGGAAAGCACCAGCCGTTGCAGTGGAACATCGGCAGCGTCCAGAGGTAGACCGCGTGCTTGGGCATGTCCCACTCCAGGATGTTGGAGACCGCGTTGAGCGCCGCCCCCCGGTGGTGGTAGACCACGCCCTTGGGGTTGCCTGTGGTGCCGCTGGTGTAGTTCAGGGCGATGGCGTCCCACTCGTCGCCCGGAGGGGCCCAGGCAAAATCCGGGTCGCCCCCGGCCAGGAAGGTGTCGTACCCCACGCCCCCGAGCGGCTCGACCGCCGGGCCGAACAGCGGGTCATCGGTTTCGATCAGCAGCAGCGGAGCGGGGTTCTGGCGCAGCGCCAGGGCACGGCGCACGGTGCCCGTGAACTCGGGATCGACGATCAGCGCCTTGGCCTCGCCGTGGTCGAGCATGAAGGCGATGGCCTCCGGGTCGAGCCGGGTGTTGATGGCATTGAGCACCGCGCCTGCCATGGGCACGCCGAAATGCGCCTCCACCATCGGCGGCGTGTTGGGCAGAACCACCGCCACCGTGTCGTTCTTGCCGATGCCCGATGCCTGCAGCGCGCTGGCCAGCCGGCGGCTGCGGGCGTAGGTTTGGGCCCAGGTCTGGCACAGGGCACCCTCGCCCAGACCGTGTACCACGGCCAGCCGGTCCGGGTAGACATCGGCCGCGCGCCGGATGAAATCGAGCGGCGTCAGCGCGGCGAAGTTGGCGTCGTTGCGGGACAGGTCCTGGTCGAACATGTGCGTCATGCGGGGGTCTCCTGGTGCCGTCTCGGGAAGTGCGGGGGTGATTCGCTCCCACTTTAGCCGATGGCCCGGCCTTGTCCATCGAGACCGACCCTCCCCCTGGCCCGCCCTCGCTCCCTCCGCTAAGCGAGAATAGACCCGTGTCCATCCCCCAGACCTTCATCCAGGAACTGCTTGCCCGCGTCGACATCGTCGAGGTGGTGGGCCGCTACGTCCAGTTGAAGAAGGGGGGTGCCAACTTCATGGGCCTGTGCCCTTTCCACGGCGAAAAATCCCCCTCGTTCAGCGTCAGCCCGAGCAAGCAGTTCTTTCACTGCTTCGGCTGCGGCAAGCACGGCAACGCCATCGGCTTCCTGATGGAGCACACCGGCGCGGGCTTCGTGGAGGCGGTCAAGGACCTGGCGCAACAGGCCGGCCTGCAGGTCCCCGAGGACGACGCCACGCCCGAAGACCGGGCCCGGGCGGCCGAACAGCGCCAGAAGCAGACCACCCTCACCGACGTGCTGGAGCAGGCCGCCGAAGCCTACCGCACCCAGCTCAAGCGCACGCCACAGGCCATCGACTACCTCAAGGGCCGGGGCCTGTCGGGCCAGGTCGCCAAGACCTTCGGCCTGGGCTACGCCCCGGAGGGCTGGCGCTTCCTGTCGACCGTGTTCCCGGACTACCAGAGCCCCCTGCTGGTCGATGCCGGGCTGGTGATCGCCTCCGACGCCCAGGAGGACGGGCCGGGCGACGCCCGCCACGAGGGCAAGCGCTACGACCGCTTCCGCGACCGCATCATGTTCCCGATCCGCAACGTCAAGGGCGAATGCATCGGTTTCGGCGGGCGCGTGCTGGACCAGGGCGAGCCCAAATACCTCAACTCACCAGAAACCCCGGTGTTCAGCAAGGGCCACGAGCTCTACGGCCTGTTCGAGGCCCGCACCGCCATCCGGCAGGCCGGCTACGCCCTCGTTACCGAAGGCTACATGGACGTGGTCGCCCTGGCGCAACTGGGTTTCGCCAATGCCGTGGCGTCGCTCGGCACGGCGTGCACGGCCGATCACGTGCGCAAGCTGTTCCGCTTCACCGACGCCGTCGTGTTCGGCTTCGACGGCGACGCCGCCGGCCAGCGGGCCGCGCGCAAGGCGCTCGACGCCGCCCTGCCCTGGGCCACCGACACCCGCTCGGTCAAATTCCTGTTCCTGCCGCCCGAGCACGACCCCGACAGCTACATCCGCGCCCACGGCAGCGAGGCCTTTGCCCAGCGGGTCAAGGAATCGCTGCCCCTGAGCCGCTTCCTGATCGAAGCCGCCGCCGCCGGTTGCGACCTCGACACCGCCGAAGGCCGGGCCCGCCTCTCCAGCCAGGCCCATCCCCTGTGGTCGGCCCTGCCCGACGGGGCCCTCAAGCGCCAGTTGCTGGCCGAACTGGCCGACCAGATCGGACTGGACGTGCGTGAACTCTCGGCGCTGTGGAAGCTGCCCGGCCCACGTACCGGCGATGCACCCCGGCGTCCCCCGGGGAGCCGTAACCCAGCGGCCCCTGTACCGGCAGGCGATTCCTCCCCGGACCGCTGGCCGGCCCGCCAGCGCGGCACCGGAACGGCCGCACCCCGGCGCCCCCATGGCCGGCGCGGCCTGCTCAGCCGGCCCGACCGGGTGGCCCGCATCGTGCTGGCCTCGCCCCAGGCCTGGGACTGGCTCAGCGCCGACGACCAGCAACTGCTCGGCCACCAGCCCGCCCCCCACGGCCCACTGTTCGCCTGGCTCGAAAGCCAGTGGCACGAGCACGGCCCCCAGCCCTGGGCCGCCCTGCGCGAGGCCTTGCGCGGAGAGCCCTTCGAGGGCCTGGCCCTGGAACTGCACGCGGGCGGCGTGGCACTGGAGTCCGCAGGCGACGACCCCGACAGCGCGCCCAGCGACGCCGACCTGCAGCGCGAGCTGCGCGAACTGCTGCGGCGCATGCACATCGAAGCACTCAAGGCCCGCGAGACCGAGGCCATCGCGCAAGCCGCCACCGACCCGCAGGCCCTGCAGCACTACCGCGACCTGCAGGCCCGCCGAAAAGCCCTGGAAGACGCAGGGAACTGATCGCCTGGCGGTATAATCCAATTTTCCACGCAAGCGCGACAGCAGCACCTCCGGACCGGCCAACGCCCCGAACGGGCCCACGGGACACTCCCCCCGGCCATTGCCACCACGGCAACCCCCGCAAGGACTGCACGCCAAATGTTCGCCCACCCAGCTTGCCAGCCACCCCTGCGTCCCAGGGTGGATTTGCGGACCGGACCCAGCGCCCGGCCCGTCGTTTTCGCCGGTACACGCCCAACTGTCCATTTTCGAGGTTGATCCATGCCTGCCAAGAAATCGAGCGCCAAAGCCACGCCTGTCAAAGCCAAGCCGGCCAAGACCCCGTCCGCCAAATCCGCCCCGCCCGCAGCCCCCGTGCGCTCCCGATCCGCTCCCACCGCAACGAAGAAAGCCTCCCCTGTGCGCACACCGACCGCCGCGAAACCCAAAACCGCCCCAACCCTGCCCAAGCAGGAACCCGTGACCGAGGCCGAAGCCCCCAAGAAAAAGTCCACCCGCACCGCCAAGGCCGAGGCCGCAGCGCCCAAGGCCCCCGCCGCCAAATCGGCCACCAAACCGGCGGCCAAGCGCGGCCGCAAGCCCAAGGCCGGCGCCAAGGCCGAGGCCGCGTTCGACGAAACCGACCTGAGCGACATCGAGGACGACCTGGTCGGTGAACCGGACGCCCCCGAGACCGAGAGCACGGAGCCCGTCGAGAAGGTCAAGCCCCTGCGCATGAAGATCAGCAAGGCCAAGGAACGGGCCTTGATGAAGGAATTCGGCCTCGACGACACGGTGCTGACCGAAGAAGAGTCCAAACTGCGCCGCGAGCGCCTGAAAACCCTGATCAAGCTGGGCAAGACGCGCGGCTACCTCACCCACGGCGAGATCAACGACCACCTGCCCGACAAGCTGGTCGAGGCCGAGACGCTGGAAGTCGTGGTCTCCCTGCTCAACGACATGGGCGTGGCCGTCTACGAACAGACCCCCGACGCCGAAACCCTGCTGCTGACCAACACCGGCCCCACCGCTGCCACAGAAGAGGAAGCCGAGGAAGAGGCCGAGGCCGCCCTGTCCACGGTCGACAGCGAATTCGGCCGCACCACCGACCCGGTGCGCATGTACATGCGCGAGATGGGCACAGTGGAACTGCTCACGCGTGAAGGCGAGATCGAGATCGCCAAGCGCATCGAGGGCGGCCTCAACGAGATGATGGCCGCCATCTCCGAGTCCCCCGCCACCATCAACGAGATCCTGCTCATGGGCGAGGAGATCCGCGAGGGCAAGGCCGTCATCTCGACCATCGTCGACGGCTTTGCCGACGCCGACGAGGCCGACGACTACGTGGCCGAGGAAGACTTCGACGATTACGACGAAGCCGACGACGACGACGGCAAGGGCGGCTCCAAGGCGCTCACACGCAAGATGGAGGAACTCAAGCGCGAGGCGCTGAGCCGCTTTGACCAGATGCGCGTCCTGTTCGAGAAACTGCACAAGCAGTACGACAAGGAAGGCTACGGCACCCCCGCCTACGTCAAGACGCAGACCGCCCTGACCGAAAAGCTCATGAGCATCCGCTTCACGGCCAAGGCCATCGAGAAGCTGTGCGAGACCGTGCGCCAGCAGGTCGACGGCGTGCGCAAGAAGGAACGCGAACTGCGCCGCATCATCGTCGACAAGTGCGGCATGCCGCAGGAAAAGTTCGTGGCCGACTTCCCGCCCAACCTGCTCAACCTGCAGTGGGTCGAGAAGCAGGCCCGCGCCGGCAAGCCCTGGAGCACGGTCATGGAGCGCAACATCCCGCCGGTTCAGGAACTGCAGCAGCAGCTCATCGACCTGCAGGCCAGCGTCGTGGTGCCGCTGGAGCAGCTCAAGAGCATCCACAAGCGCATGAACGAGGGCGAGGCCATGTCGCGCGACGCCAAGCGCGAGATGATCGAAGCCAACCTGCGCCTGGTGATCTCCATCGCCAAGAAGTACACCAACCGCGGCCTGCAGTTCCTCGACCTCATCCAGGAAGGCAACATCGGCCTCATGAAAGCGGTCGACAAGTTCGAATACCGCCGCGGCTACAAGTTCTCGACCTACGCCACCTGGTGGATCCGCCAGGCGATCACGCGCTCGATCGCCGACCAGGCGCGCACCATCCGCATCCCGGTGCACATGATCGAGACCATCAACAAGATGAACCGCATCAGCCGCCAGCACCTGCAGGAGTTCGGCTTCGAGCCCGATGCGTCCATCCTGGCCGAGAAGATGGAGATCCCCGAGGACAAGATCCGCAAGATCATGAAGATCGCCAAGGAGCCGATCTCGATGGAAACCCCCATCGGAGACGACGACGACTCCCACCTGGGCGACTTCATCGAGGACAGCGCCAACACCGCGCCCATGGAGGCGGCCATGCAGGCCGGCCTGCGCGACGTGGTCAAGGAAATCCTCGACACCCTCACCCCGCGCGAGGCCAAGGTGCTGCGCATGCGCTTCGGCATCGAGATGTCCACCGACCACACGCTGGAGGAAGTGGGCAAGCAGTTCGACGTCACGCGCGAGCGCATCCGCCAGATCGAGAGCAAGGCGGTGCGCAAGTTGAAGCACCCGAGCCGCTCGGACAAGCTGCGCAGCTTCATCGACTCGCTGTAAGCGGCTTACTGGCTGAAAAAACGACGGGAGCCTTGTGCTCCCGTTTTTTATGTATCGGCGTGGTCAGCCACCTCGCCCGCCAGGTCGCCGGCAATCAACCGGAACTGCTCCAGCGCGGCCTGCAGGTCTTCCACGATCTCCTGGGCAATCACGTCGGGCGGTGGCAGGTTGTCGCTGTCGGCCATCGTCGGCATAAAAGTCACCCCAACCTCGCGATCCACTGGTGATCAGGTACGTCAGGTGGTCGGTTGTTGTCCATGTCCAGCCCTCCGGCAGGGCAGGCAGGTTATCGCTTGTAACTAAGGACGGTTCTTTGTACTTGCCACGCGCCGCCCACCTCGCCCGCCGCTCCTCAAGAATCCGCTGCACAAGCTGCTCGCCGGGTTCGTAGGTGCGGCCTTCGCGGCGGGCCAGGGTGGCTTCGGTTTCGACGAGGCGGCCTTCGACGGCGGCTTTGAGGACGGCGGCTTTGTAGCGTTTGAGGTTGGCTTTGACGCGCTGGAGGTTGGCGACCTTCCCTGCGAAGCCTGTCCCGCCCAAGGAACCGCCCACCCCCGTGGATATGAGCCAGGCGCTCAACGCCCCGTTGGGCATCCCATCACTCACGCGCAGGCATCTGCTCGAGGCCGGGATCAGGAACGCCGGGGTGCTCAATGTCTGCCCAGGGGGTCACGTCACCGTCAGCGGCGATGTACTGGGCGTCGCCGTGACTGAGAAATTCACGGTCGCGGAGTACGAACATGTGTACGCCGTCATGCGCCTGCGCGGTGAGCTCTGACGATCTCTAAACCACTGTGCCGTAAAGTGTGACGTAGATCCACTTTCCAGGGCTGTTTCAGGCTTTAGATCGAAAAAAGAAAGGGCTTAGCGTTTCCGCTAAGCCCTTGATTTCATTACCAAATTTGGTAGGCGCGATTGGACTCGAACCAACGACCCCCACCATGTCAAGGTGGTGCTCTAACCAGCTGAGCTACGCGCCTGTGTCGTCGTCAAGCCTTGCATTGTAGCAGTTTTCCGGCCCCTTCGTAAACCGCTGGAACTCAGCGGCGGCGCACCGTGCGCACGCCCGGCACGTCGGACACCGCCGACATCACCCGGGACACGCGCAGCGCATCCGAGACCTCGACCGTGAAGGTCATCCAGGCCACGCCCTTGACGGTCTGGGTCTGCACGCCGATGACGTTGATCTTCTCGCGGGCGAACGCGTCGGAGATGTCGCGCAGCAGGCCCTGGCGGTCCACGGCCTCGACCGCGACATCGACCGGATAGAAGTCGGTCTGCGCCCCCTTGCCCGGGCGCCCACTCCACTGGACGTCGATCACCCGGTCGGGGTGCTTGAGGGCCAGGTGGGCGTGGTCGGGGCAGTCGCTGCGGTGGACGCTCACGCCCTTGCCACGGGTGACGAAACCGCGGATCTCGTCGGGCGGTGCGGGTTTGCAGCACTTGGCCAGTTGCGTCAGCATCGAGCCCATGCCCACCACCAGCACGCTGCCGGGCCGCCCCTTGTCCTCGGAACGCGCCTTCTTGAGCACCACCTCGTCCGGCGGCGCCAGCGGCTCCTGGGGCTTGATCTGCTGCTCCACGCTGCGCAGCGTGATCTCGTCCTTGCCCACGGCCTCGAACAGGGCCTGCGGCGTGCCGTAGCCCAGGGCCGACGCCAGATCGTCGAGCCGCAGCGAGGTCTTGCCCTCGCGCTGCAGCAGTTTCTCGACCGCCTCGCGGCCGCGTGCCGCGTTCTCCTCGGAGGCCAGGGCATTGAACCAGGCGCGCACCTTGCTCTTGGCCCGGTGGCTCACCAGGTAGCCCAGCTCGGGGTTGAGCCAGTCGCGCGAGGGGCCGCCCTCCTTGCCGGCCACGATCTCGACCGTCTGCCCGTTCTGCAGCGGGGTGTTGAGGGTGACCATGGCGCCATCGACCCGCGCGCCCCGGCAGCGGTGCCCCAGGCTGGTGTGCACGGTGTAGGCGAAATCGACCGCGGTGGCGCCGCGCGGCAGTTCGACGATGGCCGCCTGCGGCGTGAGGACGTAGATGTTGTCGTCGAACAGGCCGCCAACCTCGCCGCTCAAGTCGCGCTGCCAGGCCAGCAGCTGGCGCAGCACGGCGATCTTGGCGTCGTAGTCGGAGCCGGCCGTGACGCCCTCGTAGCCCTTGCTGCCGGCCTCCTTGTAGGCCCAGTGCGCCGCCACGCCATGCTCGGCGTGGTCGTGCATGGCCTGGGAGCGGATCTGGATCTCGAAGGCGCGGCCCTGCGCGTCGCGCACGACGGTGTGCAGCGACTGGTAGCCGTTGGGTTTGGGCTTGCCGATGTAGTCGTCGAACTCCTGCGGCTCGGGGCTGAAGTGCGCGTGCACGTAGGCCAGCACGGCGTAGCAGTCTTCGACCCGGGGCACGATCACGCGCAGCGCCCGGATGTCGAACACCTGCTCGAAATCCAGCGACTTGCCGCGCATCTTCTTGACGATGCTGTAGATGTGCTTGGGGCGCCCCTGCACGTCGGCCGCGATGCCCTGCTCCCGCAAGGCCGTCTCCAGCTCGCGGCGGACCTGCTCGATGTGGCTTTCGCGCTCGGCCCGCTTTTCGTCGAGCAGCCGGGCGATGAGGCGGTAGGTCTCGGGCTCCAGGAAACGGAAGGCCAGGTCCTCGATTTCCCACTTGATCTGCCAGATGCCCAGGCGGTTGGCCAGCGGCGCGAAGACGTGCAGGGATTCGGCGGCCAGGCCCTCGTCGGGGGTGCGCTTCTCGGCCGCGTGGTAGCGCAGCGTCTGCAGGCGCGAGGCCAGGCGCAGCAGCACCACGCGCAGGTCGCGCGAGAAGGCCAGCAGCATCTTGCGCACGTTCTCGTTGTGGTTGGCATCGAGCTCCGAGACCGGCCCCTTGGCAAACGGCGACAACGCATCGGGCACCCCCTGTCTGGCGGCCCGGACCTCGGCGGCGGTCTGGCGGGCCTGGCGCTGCAGCTGGACCAGCTTGGTGGTTTCCATTGCCAGCGCGGCCAGGTCCTCGCCGAAGGCCTTGGCGATCACCTCCTGCGGCCGGTTCAGGTGCTGGCAGGCATAGACCAGGTAGGCGGCGGCCTGCATGTCGGCCGAGCCGCCCATGTGGGCCAGGATGTCGACCATGGCGTCGGCATGGGCCAGCATGTTCTCGCCCGTGTCCACCGACTCGTTGGCCAGCAGGGGTTCGGCAAAGGCACGCGCGCGCGCCAGCGCCGCCGGATTCGCCTGCAGGCGCTGCCCGGCGAGCGCGGTCACGATGGCCGTGGGCGCGGGGGTGTCGGGCGCGGCGTTCATGGCGTGAACAGGAAATCCCGGACGGCGGCCACCTGGTCGTCCGGCACCAGCGTGGGCGCATGCCCCACGCCGGCAAATTCGACGCAGCGCGCCCGCGGGCCACGCCCGGCCATGGCCTGCACCGTTTCGGGGCTGAGCAGATCGGACTGCGCGCCCCGCAGCAGCAGCGTGGGGGCGGTGATGGCGTCGTACGCCTGCCAGAGCCGGGCCTCGCCCTCGCGGGCGGCGGCATCGGCCTCGGCCACGGGCATGCCCAGCATGGCCCGAAACGGCACGGCGATGTCCGGATCGTAGTGCAGGGTCCAGCCGTCGTGCAGGGGGCGCAGCATGGGGCGCGACAGGGCCCGCCACTGCGCGGCCGTGTGGGGGCCGAAGCCGGCGAAGATCTCGGCCAGATGGTCCATGGCCGCCTGCTCGGTGGCGAACACCATTTCGCGCCCCAGGTAACCGCCGATGCGCCGCAGGGCGTCGGGCTGGATCACCGGGCCCACGTCGTTGAGGACCAGACGGCGGAGGCCCAGGGCCGGCTGCGACGCCAGCGCCATGCCGATCAGCCCCCCCATGCTGGTGCCGACCCAGTCGACATCAAGCCGGCCCGGGTCCTGGTCGGGGCCGGCGGCGGCGGCATGCCGCTGCCGCAGGTGGGCCAGCAGGACGGCCAGGTCCATGGCGTAGGTCGGGATCTGGTAGGCCTGGGGATCCTCCAGCCAGTCGCTGTGCCCGCGCCCGGCCACGTCGACGCACACCACCGCCGCCTGCGCCGACAGGGCCTCGGCGAGCACGTCGAAATCGCGCGACTGCCGGCTCAGGCCGTGCACGCACACGATCACGTGGGCCGGATGGGCCTGCCCGGTGGCGTTCCACTCCCACCAGGCCAGGCGCCGCTGTGGGCTGTGCCGGGCCCTGGGGCCGGGCACGTCAAGGTAATGCAGGATCGGTTCCATGGTGTCCTTCTGGGGGCCTCGTGCGGGGCATGGCATCCCCGATAATGGTTGCCGACATTGAACCTGATCGTAATGGAAACGGAGAATTCCCCATGCTGAAGAACAAGACCGCCCTGGTCACCGGATCGACCAGCGGCATCGGACTGGGCATAGCCAAGGCCCTGGCACGCCAGGGCGCCAACATCGTGCTCAACGGCTTCGGCGACATCGAGGCCGCGCGCGCCGAGGTCGCTGCCCTGGGGGTTCGGGTCCACTACCACGGCGCCGACATGAGCCGCCCGGCCGAGATCGAGGACATGATGCGCGATGCCGCGGCGACCTTCGGCCGCGTGGACGTGCTGGTCAACAACGCCGGCATCCAGCACGTGGCCCGCATCGAGGACTTCCCCACCGAGCGCTGGGACGCCATCATCGCCATCAACCTCAACAGCGCCTTCCACACCACGCGCCTGGCCCTGCCGGCCATGAGGGCGACGAACTGGGGACGCATCATCAACGTCGCCTCGGTGCACGGCCTGGTGGCCTCGGCCGAGAAGTCGGCCTACGTCGCGGCCAAGCACGGCATCGTGGGCCTGACCAAGGTGACCGCCCTGGAGACCGCCACCACCGGCGTGACCTGCAACGCCATCTGCCCCGGCTGGGTGCTGACCCCGCTGGTACAGAAGCAGGTCGACGCCAAGGCCGCGGCCCTGGGCCTGAGCAACGAGGAGGCCAAGAACGTGCTCCTGGGCGAAAAGGAGCCGTCGATGCAGTTCACCACCCCGGACGAACTGGGCGAGCTGGCGGTGTTCTTCTGCTCCCCGGCGGCCAACAACGTGCGCGGAGCGGCCTGGAACATGGACGGCGGCTGGGCCGCCCAGTGACCCGCACCTGGCGAGGCCCTGTCACCGCAGCCGGATGGTCCCGGACACCGTGATCCGGACCGTCGCCTTGCCGGGCTCCACCGGCACGGGGGCGCTCGAGGCCGCCGCCCCGATCTCGGCGCTCATCACGCGGCGCAGCACGGGGGCTTCCGGGGCGCCACCGACCGACACTTCCCTCACATCGTAGGCCGTCAGGCCAAACGCCTGGGCCACGTCCAGCGCGGTGGCCCGGAACCGCGCAATGGCCTCCCGACGAACTTCGGCCTCCACCTGGCTGGCGGCGCGGGGGCTCAGGGAAAAGCGCATCTGCGAGACGGTCATGCCCTGGAGCCGGCCCGCCAGCGCAGCGACCTGCGCCACATCCCGCCCTTCGAGGAACAGTTCCGCCTGACCCTGCCAGCCGGTGATCTGCCCATCCCGGCCATGCCGGGGGTAGACCGAAAACCCGCCGGTGCGCACCTCCAACTCACCCGACCGGACCTGCGCGCGGACCTGCTGCAAGGCGACTTCCAGCGTGGTCTTGAGCTGGTTCTGCACCGTGGTGGCATCCCCGGCCTGCGCCCTGGCCGCCAGCACGGCGGTGAGCCAGTCCTGGGGCACCTCGCGCTCGGCGCTCGCTTCGATGTGGACGACATTGTGCGGTTCGGCGGCGGTCTGGGCCATGGCGGAGGCTCCCGGCAACAGCAGCAGGCAGACCGGCACGAACAGGGTGGCAAGGGTTCTGGTCATTGGCAACACCTCCAAACGGTTTTCTCCAGGAACAGACTCTCAGTGTCGCAGTGCGGCGGTGGCCGCGCCCCGCCAAGACATCGCAACAACTGTAACCGGATGTCAGGAATCCCACCGGCTCGCTTTGAACCCTGCGAAAAGTGTCACAATTGCCGTTGTTACAAATGGGAAAGCCCTCACATGCCCACACCCAGCCCCCGCAGCGACCGCATCCTGGTGGTCGATGACGATGCCCGCATCCGCGACCTGCTCAACCGCTACCTGACCCAGGAGGGTTTCGACGTCCTGCTGGCCGAGGACGGCCGCTCGCTCAGCCGGGTGCTGATGCGCGAGTCCGTGGACCTGATCGTGCTGGATCTGATGCTGCCGGGTGAGGACGGTCTGAGCATCTGCCGGCGCCTGCGCGCCAACAACGACCGCACACCCATCATCATGCTCACGGCCAAGAGCGAGGACGTGGACCGGATCGTCGGACTGGAAGTCGGTGCCGACGACTACCTGGGCAAACCCTTCAACCCCCGAGAGCTGCTGGCCCGCATCCATGCTGTGCTGCGTCGGCGCCCCCCGCCCGAGGTGCCCGGCGCCCCCTCGAACGAACTGGAAACCGTGCGCTTCGGCCCCTACGAGTTCGACCTGGGCCAACGCACCCTGCGCAAGAACGGCCAGGACGTCCCCCTGACCACCGGGGAGTACGCCATGCTCAAGGCCCTGGTGCGTCACCCCCGCCAGCCACTGAGCCGCGAGAAACTCGCGCAACTGGCCCGCGGGCGGGAGTTCGAGCCCTTCGACCGCAGCCTGGACGTGCAGGTCTCCCGGCTGCGCAAACTCATCGAGGAGGACGCCTCCTCGCCACGCTATCTGCAGACGGTCTGGGGCGTGGGATACGTGTTCGTGCCGGACGGGACCAGCCACTGACCCCGTCACGCCAGCGCCATGCCCGTGGGACCCACCCCGCCCCGCCACGGCCCCGAAGCCGAACCGCAGGCTTCCCGGCCGACCGGACCCGCCCACCGGTTGCCGCTGCAGAGCGTGAGCCTGTTCTGGCGCACCTTCTTTTTCCTGACCGTGCTGCTGCTGGGCAGCATTGTGGCCTGGCTGCAGACCTTCCGCGCCCTGGAATTCGAGCCCCGGGCCGTGCAAAGCGCGCAGCAACTCTCCACCCTGGTCAACCTCAGCCGTGCGGCGCTGGTGCACTCGGACGCCATTGCCCGGGTCTCGTTGGTCAAGACGCTGGTGGACGAGGAGAACGTGCGCATTGCGGTGCGCGAACCGAGCGACACCTTCACGCCCTACAACCAGGACCGCCTCAGCGAACGCATTGCCGAAACCCTGGCGTCGCGGCTGGGCGCCAACACCATCGTGGCGCGGGAGGTCAACGGCTTCGAAGGCCTCTGGATCGGCTTCGAGATCGGTGACGACACCTACTGGCTGCTGGCCGACCCGGAACGGCTGGGCGCCGTCGAAGGCACCACCTGGCTGGTCTGGCTGGCCATTGCGGCGGGCCTGTCCCTGCTGGGCGCGGCCCTGATCGCGCGGCTGATCAACCGCCCGCTCAAGCTGCTGTCGATTGCGACCGGCCGTGTGCGAGAAGGCGATTTCAAATCGAGCCATCTCGACGAAGCGGTGGCCACCAGCGAGATCCGGGAAGTCAACATCGGCTTCAACCGCATGGCGGCCCAGCTGAGCAAGGCCGAGCAGGACCGCACCCTCATGCTGGCCGGCATCTCGCACGACCTGCGCACCCCGCTGGCACGGCTGCGGCTGGAGATCGAGATGAGCGTGAGCGACGAAACCGCGCGCGAAAACATGGTCACCGACATCGAGCAGGCCGATGCGATCATCGACAAGTTCCTTGACTACGCACGCGCAGACCACGTCAAGCTCGAACCGGTCAGCGTCAGAAAGGCCCTGGACGCCGCCGCCCAGCCACTGGCCAGCAACACCTCACTGGAGCTGCGCATCCAGCTGCCCGAGACGATGCGGGTCAAGGCCGATCCAGTGGAGCTGCGCCGGGTCTTTGCCAACCTGCTGGAGAACGCCCTGCGCTACGGCAAGGGCCCCGACGGCACGACCGTGATCGACATCAGCGGCAAGAACCTGGCGCCCTGGGTCGAGATCAGTGTCCGGGACCACGGTCCGGGGGTCGAACCCCATCAGTTGGAGCACCTCACGGAACCCTTTTTCCGGGCCAACGAGGCCCGCACCTCGGCCACAGGCGCCGGCCTGGGTCTGGCCATCGTCAGCAAGACCCTCGCCCGCATGGGCGGCGATTTTGCCCTGAGCCACCACCCGGCGGGTGGTCTGGTGGCCCACCTCCGGCTGCAAAAGGCCTGAACAACCGGCGCCTCAGCGCCCCAGCAACAGGACCACGGCCCGGGCCTCGATGGCCAGCCCCTGCCCCACCGGTCCCATGCGCTCGGCCGTCTTGGCCTTCACGTTGACCCGGTCCTCACCCACCTCCAGCGCCTGTGCGATGCGCTGGCGCATCGCGGCCTTGTGGGCGGCTAGGCGGGGCGCCTGCGCCACCACGGTGGCATCGACATTGCCCACTCCATAGCCGACGGCCTTGACCGCCTGCAAGGCCGCCGCCAGCAATTGCAGCGAATCGGCGCCCTCGAAGCGGGGATCGCTGTCGGGAAAGTGGCTGCCGATGTCGCCCATTCCGGCGGCCCCCAGCAGGGCATCGGTGATGGCGTGCAGGAGCGCGTCCGCATCCGAATGACCCAGCAGGCCGGCGTGGTGGGGAATCTCGACCCCGCCCAGCACGAGCTTGCGCCCTGGCACCAGGGCATGCACGTCCCAGCCCTCGCCGATACGGATCAGGGGCAGGCTCATCGGACCGACCTCGATTGCAGGAGGGCCTCGGCCAGCGCGAAGTCCTCGGGGTAGGTGAGCTTGAAATTCTGCGCGCTGCCGCGCACCAGCAGGGGCCGCAGACCGAGTGCCTCGATGGCGCTGGACTCGTCGGTCACGCCGGCAAAGCCGTGCAGTTCGGCGTGCAGCAGCGCCCGGTGCAGCACCCCCAGGCGAAACATCTGGGGCGTCTGGGCCTGCCACTTGTCGCTGCGCGGCACGGTGGAGACGGCCCGATCGCCTTCGGGCGTCGCCTGCGCCGTCTTGAGGGTGTCGGCCAGGGGCAGGGCCAGCAGGCCACCGACCGCATCGTCGGCGCAGGCCGTGATCAGGGCCTGGATCTGGACCGGTGTGATCAGGCAGCGCGCCGCATCGTGCACCAGCACCCAGTCCGTGTCCCGGGCACCGGCCCCCTGCAGGGCGATCAGTCCATTGAAGACGCTGTGGGCACGCGTGTCACCGCCGACGTGCCAGGCACGCACGAGCGGGTCGGGCGCGCGGTAGATGGCATCGTCGGGGGCCAGCACGACCCCGATCCCCGAAAGCCCCCCCACCTTCAGGAAGGCCTGCACGGTGTGGTCGATCAGCCGCTGGCCCGCCAGCACCTCGTACTGCTTGGGCATGCCGAGTCCGGAACGGCTGCCGCTGCCGGCACAGGGAATCAGCGCATAGCACCGCGCCGCCGCGGCCTGCGTACCGGGGTCGTCCAGAGGAAAAGGCGTGCTGTGTTCAGGCATGGGGTGCCCCGATTCTAAAATCACGGTAGACATCAGGCCCGACCGACACCCCGCCCATGCCCGGAGCGGGGTGTCTTCATTGGCCTTACCGCACAAGAATACCGCATGGACCTTCCCAGACTCACCCCCGGCAAACGCTACACGCTGCCGCGCCCGCACGGTTCCTCCGATGCCCTGCTGCTGGCGCATTTGGGCCTGCGCGAGCAGGCCGCCGGGCGGCCCGTGGCCATCGTCACCGCCGACGCCACCGACGCCCAGCGCCTGCTGGAGGAACTGCCCTTCTTCGCCCCGGGCCTGCGCTGCGCGCTGTTCCCCGATTGGGAAACCCTGCCCTACGACAGCTTCTCGCCGCACCAGGACTTGATCTCGGAGCGGCTGGCCACGCTCTGGCGCATCCAGCAGCGCGACCAGGAACAGGGCGCCGACGTGGTGCTCGTGCCCGCCACCACCGCGCTGTACCGTCTGGCGCCGCCCGCCTTCCTGGCCGGCTACACCTTTGCGTTCAAGGTCAGGCAGAAGCTCGACGAGGCGCGCCTGCGTGCCCAGCTCACCCTGGCCGGTTACCAGCACGTCACCCAGGTGGTCAGCCCCGGTGAATACGCCGTGCGCGGCGGCCTGATCGACCTGTTCCCCATGGGATCGCCCGTGCCCTACCGGGTGGACCTGTTCGACGACGAGATCGACTCGATCCGCACTTTCGACCCCGACAGCCAGCGCAGCCTCTACCCGGTGCCCGAAGTGCGGCTGCTGCCCGGACGCGAGTTCCCGATGGACGAGCCCGCGCGGGCCCGCTTCCGCGCCCGCTGGCGAGAGCTGCTCGAAGGTGACCCGACCAAGAGCCGCATCTACAAGGACATGGGCAACGGGGTCGCCACCGCCGGCATCGAGTACTACCTGCCGCTGTTCTTCGAGGACACCGCCACCGTGTTCGACTACCTGGGATCGGACGCCACGCTGGTGCTGCACGGCGACCTGGAGCCGGCCTTCCAGCGTTTCTGGCAGGACACCCGCGAACGCTTTCGCCTGGTGCAGGGCGACCCCGAGCGCCCTGCCCTGCCCCCCGAAGCGCTCTTCCTGGACGCCGAGGGCTTCTACGCCACGGCCAGGCCGCACATGCAACTGGCCCTGCGATCCGGCACCGCCGACGTGAGCGACAGCGCCTGGGTGCAGGCCCTGGGCGAACTGACCGTGGTGCGCGGGGCCGACGACCCCCTGGCCCGCCTGCAAGCCCACATCCGCCGCTCCACGCAACGCGTGCTGCTGCTCGCCGAGAGCGACGGGCGGCGCGAGAGCCTGCTCGACTTCCTGCGCGCCAGCGGCCTGAACCCGCCCGCCTTCGACGACCTGGCAGAGTTCCAGCGCTCGACGGAAAAAGTGGGCATCGCCACCGCCGCACTGGCCAGCGGCTTTGCCTGGATCGAGGGCGGCATCGACTTCGTCACCGAGACCGAACTCTTCGCCGCCGGCCCCACCACGCGCCGGCGCAGGAAGCAGGAACAGGTCAGCGACGTCGACGCGCTCATCAAGGACCTGAGCGAACTCAACGTGGGCGACCCGGTGGTGCACAGTGCGCACGGCATTGGCCGCTACCGAGGCCTCATCAACATGGACTTGGGCGAGAAGAATCCCGACGGCTCACCCGCGCTGCAGGAGTTCCTGCACCTGGAGTACGCCGACCAGGCCGTGCTCTACGTGCCGGTGAGCCAGTTGCAGCTGATCGGCCGCTACACCGGCGTGAGCGCCGACGAGGCCCCCCTGCACAGGCTGGGCAGCGGCCAGTGGGACAAGGCCAAGCGCCGCGCCGCCGAACAGGTCCGCGACGCCGCCGCCGAACTGCTCAACATCTACGCGCGGCGAGCGGCCCGCGAAGGCCACCCCTTCCGCTACAGCCCGAACGACTACGAGCAGTTCGCCAACGACTTCGGCTTCGAGGAAACCGCCGACCAGAAGGCCGCCATCCACGCGGTCATCCAGGACATGATCAGCCCGCGCCCGATGGACCGCCTGGTCTGCGGCGACGTGGGCTTCGGGAAGACGGAAGTGGCCCTGCGCGCCGCCTTCGTGGCCGTGACCGGGGGCATGCAGGTGGCCTTCCTCGCGCCCACCACGCTGCTGGCCGAGCAGCATTACCAGACCCTGGCGGACCGCTTCGCCAAGTGGCCGGTCAAGATCGCCGAGATGAGCCGCTTCCGCACCGCCAAGGAGATCAACGCGGCGCTCAAGGGCATCGCCGACGGCACCGTCGACATCGTGGTGGGCACCCACAAGCTGCTGAGCGAGAAGACGAAGTTCAACAATCTCGGCCTGCTCATCATCGACGAGGAGCACCGCTTCGGCGTGCGCCACAAGGAGGCCATGAAGGCGCTGCGCGCCGAGGTCGACGTGCTCACGCTCACGGCGACACCCATCCCGCGCACGCTGGGCATGGCGCTCGAAGGCCTGCGCGACCTGAGCGTGATCGCCACCGCGCCGCAGCGGCGCCTGGCCATCAAAACCTTCGTGCGCAACGAAGGCAGCGGCGTGATCCGCGAAGCGGTGCTGCGCGAACTCAAGCGCGGCGGGCAGGTCTACTTCCTGCACAACGAGGTGGAAACCATCGAAAACCGCAAGCAGAAGCTGGAGGAAATCCTGCCCGAGGCGCGCATCGCGATCGCCCACGGCCAGATGCCCGAGCGCGAACTGGAGCGCGTGATGCGCGACTTCGTGGCGCAGCGCTTCAATGTGCTGCTGTGCTCGACCATCATCGAGACCGGCATCGACGTGCCCACGGCCAACACCATCGTCATGGCGCGCGCCGACAAGTTCGGACTGGCGCAGCTCCACCAGCTGCGCGGCCGCGTGGGCCGCAGCCACCACCAGGCCTACGCCTACCTGCTGGTGCCCGACATCGACGGCCTCACCAAGCAGGCCGCCCAACGGCTCGACGCGATCCAGCAGATGGAGGAGCTTGGCAGCGGCTTCTACCTCGCCATGCACGACCTGGAGATCCGCGGCGCGGGCGAGGTGCTGGGCGAAAACCAGAGCGGGAACATCATGGAGGTGGGCTTTCAGCTCTACAACGAGATGCTGGCCGAGGCCGTGGCCAGCCTGAAGGCCGGGCGCGAACCCGACCTGCTGGCCCCCTTGAGCGTGACCACCGACATCAACCTGCACGCCCCCGCCCTGCTGCCCGACGACTACTGCGGCGACGTGCACCTGCGCCTGAGCTTCTACAAGAAGCTCGCCACCGCGAAGACCGCCGACCAGATCGACGCGCTGCTGGAGGAGATCGTGGACCGCTTCGGCAAACTGCCGCCCCAGGCGCAGACGCTGATCGACGTGCACCGGCTGCGCGTGCTGTCCACCCCCTACGGCGTGCAGAAGGTCGACGCCACGCCCGGCGTCATCCTCATCACCTTCCGGCCCAACCCGCCCATCGACCCGATGCGCATCATCGATCTGGTGCAGAAGAACCGCCACATCAAGCTTGCCGGCAACGACAAGCTGCGCATCGAACGCGCCCTGCCCGAGCCACATGCCCGCGCCCAGATGGTGCGCGACGTGCTGCGCTCGCTGGGCCAGCCCACCGTCGCGGCCAAGGCCGTGGCCTTCTGAAGACGCGACAATCCCTGTTCACCCCCAACGATTCCACGCCATGTCGATCCCCACCGAAATCGCCCCCGGCCTGACCATCCAGGGCTTCGCGCCCCCGCTGCGCCTGCGGGACTACAAGCTCATCGCATTCGACATGGACTCCACGCTCATCAACATCGAGTGCGTGGACGAGATCGCCGACGCCGTGGGCAGGAAGGCCGAAGTCGCCGCCATCACCGAAGCCGCCATGCGCGGCGAGATCGCCGACTTCAAGGAAAGCCTGCGCCGCCGCGTGGCCCTGCTTGAGGGGGTCACGGTGACGGACATGGAGGCCGTGTACCGCGATCGCCTGCGCCTGAACCCCGGCGCGGCCGAACTGGTGGCCGCCTGCAAGGGCGCAGGGATGAAGGTGCTGCTGGTCAGCGGCGGGTTCACCTTTTTTACCGACCGGGTGCGAGACACCCTGGGCATCGATTTCACCCGCTCCAACGTGCTGGAGATCCAGAACGGCGTACTGACTGGCCGCATGGTCGATCAGCCCTGGGGCGACATCTGCGACGGTGCCGAGAAGCGGAAAATGCTGCTTGAGACCTGCGCCCTGCTGGGGATTGAGGCCCGGCAGGCCATTGCCATGGGCGATGGCGCCAACGACCTGCCCATGATGGGCGAAGCGGGCCTGTCGGTGGCCTACCATGCCAAGCCCAAGGTGCGCGCGCAGGCCATGGTGGCCATCAACGAAGGCGGCCTCGACCGCCTGCTCGAACTGTTCGCCTGAACCGGCAACCCCGGGGTCAGTTCGTGCTGCGGTGGGCCGGGTCCGGCCCGCCGTCATCGGGTACCGCCGCAGGCCGGGGCCGGCGCACCCCGTGCCTGGCCAGGAGCTCCACGTAGCATTGCGCCGCACCGGTGCCTGCCAAGGCATCGAGCAGGCCCGAGAGTTCGGCCGGCCGCGCCTCTGCCGCCTGGGCCTGGTCGGGCCCGAAGCGGCAATCGAAATCCCAGAAGTCCACCCCCTCGGGGCACGGGCGCCGGCGTTCGCGCTTGAGGTAGCGGTGGATGTCGTGCTTGATGGCGTCGAGCACGCGGTCGGGGTGCTTGCCCTCGGGGCGCAGGTCGTAGGTCTTCTTCATGGGGGGCCTTGGCGAAGGAGGGGCTGTGCCCGGGAAGGACAGGCAGGGTGCAACCACGATTATGCCGCTGAGGGCACAATGGCTTGGCACCGCCCCATGTCGACCCCTGCACACATGCCCCAAGCCATGAACCCAGCCAAGCCCACTCCGGGAAAAGACGAAATCGCCCTGATGCCCGAATTCCCGCGCCTGGGGCTGGAGCAGATCGAACTGGTTCGCACGGGGGCACAGGCCCGGCAGGCGCTGGCCGTTCTGCGGGAACACCCGGTCTGGGGCTTCGACACCGAATCCAAACCCACCTTTCTGAAGCAACAGGTGTCCGACGGGCCTCACATCGTTCAGCTCGCCACCCTGGAGCGGGCCTGGGTGTTCCAGTTGCACGAGCCGGACTGCCGCGACCGGGTCGCCGAACTCCTGGCCATGCCGGGGCATGTGAAGGCCGGTTTCGGCCTGGGCGACGACCGCAGGCGCATCGTGGCCAAGCTGGGCGTGGAGCCGGCCGGGGTGCTGGAACTCAACGCCGTGTTCCGGCAACGCGGCTACCGCAAGGACATGGGCGTCAAGGGCGCCGTGGCCGTGCTGTTCCGGCAGCGCTTCATCAAGTCCAAGAAGGCGGCCACATCCAACTGGGCACAGCCGCGCCTGAGCGAGGCCCAGCTGATCTATGCCGCCAACGATGCCTGGGCCGCCGCCCGGGTGCACGAGGCCCTGCAGCTCGGCGGCTGAGCCCGCCTGTCAGATCGCCTGCCCGAGCCGGGCCACGCCTTCCTTGATCTTGTCCAGGCCCACGGTGGCAAAGCTCAGGCGCAGCGTGGAGGGGTCGGGGTTGCAGGCGTAGAAGGGGGCACCGGGCACAAAGGCCACGCCTTGGTCGATGGCGCGCCGCGCGAATTCACCGCCATCGCGCACCTTGCCGCCGGCGCCCGTGAGCCGGGCCCAGACGAACAGCCCGCCCTGCGGTTCGACGAAATCGATCGCCTCGCCGAGTTCACGCCGCAGGGCCTGCGCCATGGTGGCTGCGCGCTCGGCATACACCTGGCGCACATGTGCCAGCGTGGCGGGCATGCGACCGGCCTGCAGGTAGCGGGCCGCCGTGGCCTGCGCGAAGGTGCTGGTGTGGGCGTCGCTGAACTGCTTGCACATGGTGGCCCGGGCCAGCAGGGGTTCGGGACCGATCATCCAGCCCACACGCAGACCGGGGCTGAGCACCTTGCTCAGTGAGCCGCAGTGCACCAGCCATTCCCGGCTGCCCGGCACCTCGGCGCTCAAGGCCAGCAGGCTGGGCGGGGGCGGCTCGCCGAAGTACAGGTCACCGTAGGGGTCGTCCTCAACCACAACCACCTGGTGCCGCACCGCCAGTTCAAGCACACGCCGGCGCCGCTCCAGGCTGAGCATGGCGCCGCTGGGGTTGCCGAAGGTCGGGATCAGGTAGACGAACTTGGGGCGGTGCTCCTCGATCAGCCGCTCCAGGGCATCGGTCTGCACGCCGTCGCCGTCGACCGGGGCCGTCACCAGATCGGCACCGTAGAGCCGGAAACACTGGATCGTGGCCAGAAAGGTCGGGCCCTCGACGATGACCTTGTCGCCCGGGGAGACGAGCGTCTTGCCCAGCAGGTCCAGCGCCTGCTGGCTGCCGGTGGTGACGATGAGGTCGCTGGCGGTCACGCCTGCGGCCCCCTTGCCGGTCATGAAGGCCGCCAGTTGCTCGCGCAGCGGCTGGTAGCCCTCGGTGGCGCCGTACTGCAGGGCACCACCGGCCTCCTCGCTCAGCGCGGCGTTGACGGCCTCGCGTATGCCGTCCACGTCGAACATGGCGCTGTCGGGGAAACCGCCGGCGAAGCTGATGATGCCGGGCTTGCCCAGCAGCTTGAACAGTTCACGGATGGCGGAGGTTTCAACGTTGTTGAGGCGTTCGGCGAATTGCATGGTCTTGTCGGTGGATGGTCTCAGGCTCCATTGTCGCCAAAACCCGCAGGCCCCATCTGGCGCTAGACTCCCGCGCATGAACCGCGAGCAGATCGAACGCTTCTTTGCCACCCTCGAGGCGCGCAACCCGCACCCCGTCACCGAACTCGAATACACCAGCGTGTTCGAGCTGCTGGCGGCCGTGCTGCTGAGCGCCCAGGCCACCGATGTGGGGGTCAACAAGGCCACGCGCCGGCTCTTTCCCGTGGCCCATACCCCACAGCAGATCCTGGACCTCGGGCTGGAAGGGCTGGAGTCCCACATCAGGACCATCGGCCTGTACCGCAGCAAGGCCCGGCACCTGATGGCGACCTGCCGCATCCTGGTCGACCGGCACGGTGGGCAGGTGCCCCGTTCGCGCGAGGCGCTCGAAGCCCTGCCCGGCGTGGGCCGCAAGACCGCCAACGTGGTGCTCAATGTGGCCTTCGGCGAACCCACCATGGCGGTGGACACGCACATCTTCCGCCTGGGCAACCGCACCGGCCTGGCGCCGGGCAGGACGCCGCTGGAAGTCGAGCGGCAACTGCTGCAGCGCATCCCTGCCCGCTACCTCGAAGACGCCCACCACTGGCTCATCCTGCATGGCCGCTACGTCTGCCAGGCCCGCAAACCCCAGTGCGCTCGGTGCGCGGTATCGGCCTGGTGCGGTTACCCCCATAAAACCCCTTGAGTCCCGCAACGGCACACGCCCCCTGATGGCCCGGCCCCCCGAACCCACCCTGATCTGGCTTTCTCCAGGGCAGACTTTCCCGCCGCTGGAGGCCACCTGGGGACGCAACGACCCCATTCCCGGACTGCTGGCCGCCGGCGGCTCGCTGGACGTCGTGACGTTGCTGCACGCCTACGCGCGGGGCATCTTCCCCTGGTACAGCGATGGCCAGCCCATACTCTGGTGGAGCCCCGACCCTCGCATGGTGCTGCGGGTGGCGGACTTTCACCTGCCGCACAACCTGCGCAAGGCGATACGCGCCGGCCTGCGGTCGAATCGGCTGGAGCTGCGCATGGACACGGCCTTCGAACGCGTCATCCAGGCCTGTTCCCTGACGCCGCGCCGCGGCCAGAACGGCACCTGGATCGTGCCCGACATGGTGCAGGCCTACACCGAACTGCACCGCGCCGGCCATGCCCACAGCGTGGAAGTGTGGTGGGACGGCGAACTCGCCGGCGGCCTCTACTGCGTCGGCCTCGGGCGCATGGTGTTCGGCGAGTCCATGTTCACCCACCGCACCAACGCCTCCAAGATCGCCCTGGCCGGCCTGGTGGCCTGGTGCCGGGCCTGGCAGGTGAGCGCCATCGACTGCCAGCAGAACACGGCCCACCTGGCCGCCTTCGGGGCCGCCGACATCCCCCGCGAAGCCTTTGTGCAGCACCTGCGAGCGACCACCGGCGCGCCCGCCCCGAACTGGCGCTTCGAGCCCGTATACTGGAACCAGGTATTGCAGCCCAGTCCTTCCGAGACCGCCTGAGCCCACCGTGACCCGCCCCCAGGAACTCCCGCTGCAGGCGTTGCAGTTCTACGCCACGGCGCCCTACCCGTGCAGCTACCTGGCCGACCACCAGGCACGCTCCCAGGTGGCCACCCCCAGCCACCTGATCCACAACGACATCTATTCCGAACTCGTGGCGCGGGGCTTCCGGCGCAGCGGCATGTTCACCTACCGACCCCACTGCGACGGCTGCGCCGCCTGCATCCCCCTGCGCATACCGGTCGCGCGCTTCCAGCCCACCCGCAGTCAGCGGCGATGCCTCGTCAAGCACGCCCATCTGGGGGTGCGGGTGCTGGAGCTGGGCTTCGTGCCCGAACACTACCAGCTCTATCTCCGCTACCAGAGCCAGCGGCACCCCGGTGGCGGCATGGACCACGACAGCGTCGACCAGTACAGCCAGTTCCTGCTGCAAAGCCGCGTGAACTCCCGGCTGGTGGAGTTTTACACCCCCGCCCAGGACGGTCGACCCGAACGACTCAAGATGGTGTCCATCATCGACGTGCTGGACCATGGCCTGTCGGCCGTCTACACCTTCTACGAACCCGAACCCCACAACAGCTATGGCACCTACAGCGTGCTGTGGCAGATCGAACAGGCCCGCCAGCTGGGCCTGCCCCACGTGTACCTGGGCTACTGGATCGCCCAGAGTCCGAAAATGGCCTACAAGAGCCGGTTCAGGCCCAACGAGATCCTGCGCAACGGGCGATGGATAGAAAATTTCATCTCGTAAAATCTCGGTTCATTCCAGGACCGCCATGAACCGACGCCACGACACCCTGCCCAGCCAACCGAGCGTTCAAGTGATCGAACGCATCTTCACCCTGCTGGAGGTGCTGTCGTCACGCGAAGAAGCCATGTCGCTCAAGGAAATCAGCGAGAAGACCGGCCTGCATCCGTCGACCGCCCACCGCATCCTGAACGACCTGGCCATAGGCCGCTTCGTCGACCGCCCCGAGGCCGGCGCCTACCGGCTGGGCATGCGCCTGCTGGAACTGGGCAACCTGGTCAAGGCCCGCCTGAGCGTGCGCGACACCGCCCTCGGCCCCATGCGCGAACTGCACAAGCAGATCCAGCAACCCGTCAACCTGAGTGTGCGGCAGGGCGACGAGATCGTCTATGTCGAACGGGCCTACAGCGAGCGCTCCGGCATGCAGGTGGTGCGCGCGATTGGTGGCCGCGCCCCCCTGCACCTGACCTCGGTGGGCAAGCTCTTCCTGGCAGCCGACGAGCCCCAGCGGGTGCGGGCCTACGCCACGCGCACCGGGCTGATGGGCAACACCCGCAACAGCCTGACGCAGCTGCCCGCGCTGGAGCGCGACCTGCAGCTCTGCCGCCAGCAGGGGGTGGCACGGGACAACGAGGAACTCGAAATGGGGGTGCGCTGCATGGCCGCCGGCATCTACGACGACCAGGGCAAGCTGGTGGCGGGCCTGTCGATCTCGGCACCCGCCGACCGGCTTGACGAAGGCTGGCTGGCCAAACTGCGTGCCACCGCCGAACAGATCAGTCACGCCCTGGGCTACACCGGCCACCCCGACTGAATCCCGGCGGCCCGGCCCTCCACGCGCCCCTGGCCGCTCAGCTCTGGATGCCGGCGTGGACCTCCGGCGACTCCTGCACCGACGACTCCAGCCAGCGCCGCACACGCTCGGCATCTCCGGCGCGCGCCGCCGGCCCACGCGCATCAAGCAGGACCATGATGAGCTGGCGCCCGGCCACGTTGAGCTGCATGGCCAGGCAACGGCCGGCCTCGGAGATGTAGCCGGTCTTCTGCAGACCGATCTCCCATTCGGGGCGGTCGATCAGGCGGTTGCTGTTGCGGTACTGCAGCACCTTGCGCCGCCCCAGCTCCACCTCATAGCTGGACGAGGTGGACAGGTCGCGCAGCAAAGGGCGCTCGTAGGCCGCTGCCACCAGCAGGGCCAGATCCCGGGCACTGGATCGGTTCTCACTGGACAGGCCGGTCGGTTCGACAAAACGGGTGTCCTTCATGCCGAGTTCGACCGCCTTGTCGTTCATCCGCTTGACGAAAGCCGTCAGCCCCCCCGGATAGGTCCGGCCCAGGGCATGGGCCGCCCGGTTCTCGCTCGACATGAGGGCCAGGTGCAGGGCTTCGCCCCGCGTCAGGCGCGCGCCCACGGGCAACCGTGAGCCACTGTTCTTGAGCCGGTCCACATCGGCCCCGGTGATCGTGATCTCGCGGTCCATAGCCAGGCCGGCATCGGCGACCAGCAAACCCGTCATCAGCTTGGTCAGGGAGGCAATGGGCAGCACCGCGTCGTCGTTCTTGCTGAACAGGACTTCCTGGGTCTCCTGGTCGACCACGAGTGCGACGCTGGAATCGAGCCGAAGCGGATCATCCACCCCCTTCAGGCCCAGCTGCTGCGCCACCGACACCTGCCGCGCAGGCGCCGACACCCGCACCACGGAAGTCTGTTTGACCGCCAACGTCTGCTTCTTGCGCGAGGAGGCGCTGCGTTCACGGGTGTCGCGCCTTGCTGCCACGGGACGCTTGGAGCCGATGGAACTACCGGCCGAGGCAGACAGAACAGCACGGGCAGTACCCGAAACCTTTTTCTTGGCGTCGAGGGTGCCCGCATGCGAAGGGACAGTCGCCCAGACCGCCAGCAGGACCCCCAGGCCCAGCAGGCGGGTGTTCTTCAAGGCCCTAGGGAAGCGGCTGTGGGACATGGGCTTGTTCTCCTGACGCGGTGGGTGCACGTCCGAGTATAGAGAACGAGAAAAAAACAAGCAATATCAAAATGTTGTGTGCGCTATTTCATTTTGCGCTGGAACAACACCCGATTCAGCCTTGAGCCGCCACACGTTCGGTTTTGCTCTGCAGCTTGTTCAGGGCGGTCAGGTAGGCCTTGGCCGAGGCGACGACAATGTCCGGATCGGCACCCACTCCGTTGACCACCCGCCCCCCGTGCTGCAGGCGCACCGTGACCTCGCCCTGGCTCTCGGTGGAGCCGCTGGTGATCGCGTTGACGGAATAGAGCACCATCTCGGCACCGCTCTGGACGTTCCTCTCGATCGCCTTGAGGGAGGCATCGACAGGACCGTTGCCGTCGGATTCGCTCTGCACCTCTCGGCCGTCGACGGTGAACACCACACTGGCGTGGGGACGCTCACCGGTCTCGCTGCGCTGCGACAGCGACACCAGGCCGTAATACTCCTTCTCGGGTGTGACGCTTTCGTCGCTGACCAGCGCGAGGATGTCCTCGTCGAAGATCTCGGCCTTGCGGTCGGCCAGCTCCTTGAACTTGGCGAAGGCGGTGTTGACGTCGCCCTCGGACGCCATCTCGATGCCCAGATCCTGCAGGCGCTGCTTGAAGGCGTTGCGCCCGCTGAGCTTGCCGAGCACGATCTTGTTGGCGCTCCAGCCCACGTCTTCGGCGCGCATGATCTCGTAGGTGTCGCGCGCCTTGAGCACGCCGTCCTGGTGGATGCCGCTGGCGTGCGCGAAGGCGTTGGCCCCCACCACGGCCTTGTTCGGCTGCACCACGAAGCCGGTGGTCTGGCTCACCATGCGGCTGGCCGGCACGATCTGCGTGGTGTCGATGCCCACGTCGAGGTTGAAATAGTCGCGCCGGGTCTTGACCGCCATCACGATCTCTTCGAGCGAACAGTTGCCGGCGCGCTCGCCCAGGCCGTTGATGGTGCACTCGACCTGGCGCGCACCGCCGATCTTCACGCCCGCCAGCGAATTGGCCACGGCCATGCCCAGGTCGTTGTGGCAGTGCACGCTCCAGATCGCCTTGTCGGAATTGGGCACGCGCTCGCGCAGGGTCTTGATGAAGTGGCCGTACAGCTCGGGCACGGCGTAACCGACGGTGTCGGGGATGTTGACGGTGGTGGCCCCTTCGGCGATGACGGCCTCCAGCACCCGGCACAGGAAGTCCATCTCGCTGCGGTAGCCGTCCTCGGGGCTGAACTCGATGTCGCCGCACAGGTTGCGCGCGAAGCGCACCGACTGCCGCGCCTGCTCCAGCACCTGTTCGGGCGTCATGCGCAGCTTCTTTTCCATGTGCAGCGGGCTGGTCGCGATGAAGGTGTGGATGCGCGCCCGGTTCGCGCCCTGCAGCGCCTCGGCTGCACGCGAGATGTCGCGGTCGTTGGCGCGCGCCAGCGAGCAGACGGTGGAGTCCTTGATGGCGTTGGCGATGGCCTGCACGCACTCGAAGTCGCCGTTCGAGCTGGCGGCAAAACCGGCCTCGATCACGTCGACCCTCAGGCGCTCCAGCTGGCGTGCGATGCGCAGTTTCTCGTCCTTGGTCATGGACGCGCCGGGCGACTGTTCGCCGTCACGCAGGGTGGTGTCGAAAATGATCAACTGCTCGCTCATCTCTGTTCTCCGGTTGACCGCCTCGCACGGCGGCTCAGACAAATCCCCGCAGTTCCAAAGCAAACGGCCCGCTGCGGGTGCATACGGGCCGTTGGTCTGGAAAACGCGCGCGCTATTCCGCCTGCCCGTGGTGGGTCAGCGCTAGTAGCAGGGCGGCACGTGCGGTGTTCATGGGCTTCAATGTATCACAAAGACGCATCAGTCGTGCAGCCCGCTCTCTTCGGGCTCGCGGGTCGATGTGCTCACGACGCTGGCCGGGTGCCCCTTGGCCTTGCGCCAGGCGTAGACCCCGTAGCCGGACAGGCCGTAGAGCACGAACAGTGCGAACAGGACCGTGGGCGGATGGATGTTGATGATCGCGATGCCGAGCGCCACGAGCACGATGGCGGCAAAGGGCACGCTGCGGCGCAGGCTCAGGTCCTTGAAGCTGTAGAAGGGCGCGTTGGTCACCATCGTCAGCCCGGCATAGAGCGTGAGGACGAACATGGGCCACACCAGATCGCCGCCCTCGATGCCCGCGTCCGTGGCCAGCCAGATGAACCCGGCCACCAGCGCCGCGGCGGCGGGCGATGGCAGCCCCTGGAAGTAGCGCTTGTCCACCACATTGGTGTTGACGTTGAAGCGCGCCAGGCGCAGGGCCGCGCAGGCACAGTAGACGAACGCGGCGATCCAGCCCCAGCGCCCGAGGTCGCGCAGCGCCCACTCGTAGGCGATCAGGGCCGGCGCCGCACCGAAGGAGACCATGTCGGACAGCGAATCCATCTGTTCGCCAAAGGCGCTCTGGGTGCGGGTCATGCGGGCCACGCGGCCATCGAGCGCATCGAGCACCATGGCGGTGAAGATGCCGGCCGTGGCCAGGTCGTAGCGCCCGTTCATCGACATGACCACCGCGTAGAAGCCGCCGAACAGTGCGGCCAGGGTGATCATGTTGGGCAGCATGTAGATGCCCTTGATGCGGCGCGGCGGATCGCCCGCTGCGGAGGAATTGTCGGAACCGTCGTGCATGTGTCTCGGCGGACTGTGTGTCCGTGCTCAGGGTAGGCAAGTGTAAGGCAGCACGGCGTGCGCACCGAATCCCGCCAAAGCGAAGGCCGCCCGGAGGCGGCCTTCGACGCAGGGCACCGGCAGGCAGGGCCGGCGCCGATCGGGTCACGCCCGATCAGTTGCGGGTCTGGTCCACCAGCTTGTTCTTGGCGATCCAGGGCATCATCGCGCGCAGCTGGGCACCCACCACTTCGATGCTGTGGTCGGCGGTGTTGCGGCGGCGCGCCGTCATGCTGGGGTAGTTCAGGCGGCCTTCCTGGATGAACATCTTGGCGTAGTCGCCGTTCTGGATGCGCTTGAGCGCGTTGCGCATGGCGGCGCGCGACTGGTCGTTGATCACCTCGGGGCCGGTCACGTACTCGCCGAACTCCGCGTTGTTGGAGATCGAGTAGTTCATGTTGGCGATGCCGCCCTCGTAGATCAGGTCGACGATCAGCTTGAGCTCGTGCAGGCACTCGAAGTAGGCCATCTCGGGGGCGTAGCCGGCTTCCACCAGGGTCTCGTAGCCCATCTTGATCAGTTCGACGGCGCCGCCGCACAGCACGGCCTGCTCGCCGAACAGGTCGGTCTCGGTCTCTTCCTTGAAGTTGGTCTCGATGATGCCGGCCTTGCCACCGCCGTTGGCCATGGCGTAGCTCAGGGCCAGGTCGCGGGCCTTGCCGGACTTGTCCTGGTGCACGGCCACCAGATGCGGCACGCCGCCGCCCTGGGTGTAGGTGGACCGCACGGTGTGGCCGGGGGCCTTGGGTGCGACCATCCACACGTCGAGGTCGGCGCGCGGCACGACCTGGTTGTAGTGCACGTTGAAGCCGTGGGCGAAGGCCAGCGAGGCACCCTGCTTGATGTTCGGGGCCACGTTGTTGGTGTAGACCTCGGCGATCTGCTCGTCGGGCAGCAGGATCATGACCACGTCGGCGGCCTTGACGGCGTCGTTGACTTCCATCACGGTCAGGCCGGCCTTGCCGACCTTGTCCCAGGAGGCGCCGCCCTTGCGCAGGCCGACCACCACCTTCACGCCCGAATCGTTCAGGTTCTGGGCATGGGCGTGGCCTTGCGAGCCGTAGCCGATGATGGCCACGGTCTTGCCCTTGATCAGGCTCAGGTCACAGTCTTTGTCGTAGAAAACTTTCATGGGGTTGCTCCGGTTGAAATCTTGAAAAAGGCGTAATGGTAGCGGGGGTCAAACTCTCAGGATGCGCTCGCCGCGGCCGATGCCGCTGGCGCCGGTGCGCACGGTCTCCAGGATCGCGCTGCGGTCGATCGCCTCCAGGAAGGCGTCGTTCTTGGACTGGTCGCCGGTGAGCTCGATGGTGTAGCTCTTCTCGGTCACGTCGATGATGCGGCCACGGAAGATGTCGGCCATGCGCTTCATCTCCTCGCGTTCCTTGCCCACGGCGCGCACCTTCACCATCATGAGCTCGCGCTCGGTGTAGGCCCCTTCGGTCAGGTCCACCACCTTGACCACCTCGATCAGGCGGTTGAGGTGCTTGGTGATCTGCTCGATGACGTCGTCGGAACCGGTGGTCTGGATCGTCATGCGCGACAGCGACGGGTCTTCCGTCGGCGCCACGGTGAGCGACTCGATGTTGTAGCCCCGGGCCGAGAACAGGCCCACCACGCGGGACAGGGCGCCGGCCTCGTTTTCGAGCAGAACGGCAATGATGTGTTTCATGTGATTCCTCTTTTCTGAGCCCTCCCCTGCGCACGGTAATGCGCAGGCTTGGCTGCAAATAGATTCGTCTCTGGATTGGCCCGACCGCCTGGAGGCAGCCAAGGGCCGCGAAGTGTGAACGGTTTAAAGGTCCTCGGCGCCCAGCAGCATCTCTGTGATGCCCTTGCCGGCCTGCACCATCGGGAACACGTTCTCGGTGGGGTCGGTACGGAAGTCCATGAACACGGTACGGTCCTTGAGCTTGCGGGCCTCCCGCAGCGCCGGCTCGACGTCTTGTGGACGCTCGATCAGCATGCCGACGTGGCCGTAGGCCTCCGCCAGCTTCACGAAATTGGGCAGCGCATCCATGTAGCTGTGGCTATAGCGGCCGGAATACTCGATCTCCTGCCACTGGCGCACCATACCGAGGTAGCGGTTGTTGAGCGACAGGATCTTGATCGGCGTGTTGTACTGCAGGCAGGTGGAGAGTTCCTGGATGCACATTTGCACGGAGCCCTCGCCGGTGACGCAATACACCTCGCTCTCGGGCTTGGCCAGCTTGATGCCCATGGCGTAGGGGATGCCCACGCCCATGGTGCCCAGGCCGCCCGAGTTGATCCAGCGGCGCGGCTCGTTGAACTTGTAGAACTGCGCGGCCCACATCTGGTGCTGTCCCACGTCGGACGTGATGTAGGCATCGGCGTCCTGGGTCATGTTCCACAGCGTCTCGATGACCATCTGCGGCTTGATGACGTCCTTGTTGGCGCGGTCGTATTTCAGGCAGTCGCGCGAGCGCCAGCCTTCGATCGTGTCCCACCAGGCCGACAGGGCCTGGGCGTCGGGCTTCTGCTGCGCCTCCCGGACCATGTTGATGAGCTCGGTCAGGACGTCTTTCACATCACCGACGATGGGCACGTCGACCTTGACGCGCTTGGATATGCTCGACGGGTCGATGTCGATGTGGATGATCTTGCGCTCGTTCTGTGCGAAGTGCTTGGGGTTGCCGATCACGCGGTCGTCGAAGCGCGCGCCCACCGCCAGCAGCACATCGCAGTTCTGCATGGCGTTGTTGGCCTCGATGGTGCCGTGCATGCCCAACATGCCCAGGAACTTCTTGTCCGTGGCAGGGTAGGCCCCGAGGCCCATCAGCGTGTTGGTCACCGGGTAGCCGAGCATGTCCACCAGGGTTCGCAGTTCCTGCACCGCGTTGCCCAGCAGCACGCCGCCGCCGGTGTAGATGTAGGGGCGCTTGGCGTTGAGCAGCAACTGCAGCGCCTTGCGGATCTGGCCGCCGTGCCCCTTGCGCACCGGGTTGTAGGAGCGCATGGCCACACTCTCGGGGTAGCCGGTGTACGGTGTCTTCTTGAACGAGACGTCCTTGGGAATGTCCACCACCACCGGGCCGGGACGGCCACTGCGGGCGATGTGGAAGGCCTTCTTCATCGTCTCGGCCAGGTCGCGCACGTCCTTGACCAGGAAGTTGTGCTTGACGATGGGGCGCGTGATGCCGACGGTGTCGCATTCCTGGAAGGCGTCGAGCCCGATGGCGGGCGTGGGCACCTGGCCGGTGATGATCACCATCGGGATGCTGTCCATGTAGGCCGTGGCGATGCCGGTGATGGCGTTCGTCACGCCCGGGCCGGAAGTCACCAGGGCCACGCCCACATCGCCAGTGGCGCGGGCGTAGCCGTCGGCGGCGTGCACGGCGGCCTGCTCGTGGCGCACCAGCACGTGCTGGATGGTGTCCTGCTTGTAGAGCGCGTCGTAGATATAGAGCACGGCGCCGCCCGGGTAGCCCCAGATGTACTGGACGCCTTCGGCCTGCAGGCAGCGGACCATGATCTCGGAACCCATCAGCTCTTCGGTGGCGGCGTTCTGAGTGGTGGCAGCGGCAGCGGAAGCGATTTCCGCCTGATTGATGTCCATGATGAACCTTTCGAGAATTTCTCTGACGAAAAACCTTGGGTGCCCCTAGGCCCACCCTTGTGAGGCGGCTTCAGAACTTGAGACCAGAGGCCATGGGCGGATACTTAACCGCGCGACCCTGATCCGTTTGCCTGTGATGAATGCAGCCTTAGATTATCGTACCCCGATTGCGGCTTTTCAAAGCGGCTGCGTGATTTTTCGGCCCCACGCCGGCCCGATGACGCCAGAATGCGACAATCCGGGCACCGAGCCCTACCCGCCCCGCAGACGATGCCCCACGTGGACGCCCCCCGCCCCGACACCGCCCCCCCGAACCTGACCGCCCCCTCCCTGCCCCGGCGCATGGCCTGCTGGCTCTACGAGGGCATGCTGCTGTTCGGCGTGGTGTTCATCGCCGGCTACCTGTTCAGCGCCCTGACCCAGACCC
>FWPV01001518.1_pt1 | contig 63677 bp, 56 predicted proteins | sample 2228371 | NCBI WGS metagenome assembly FWPV01 (sample SAMEA103939776, study PRJEB20133) | metagenome
CGAATTCGAGAGGGAGAGCATTTCTTAATCTCCTCTCGATGTCTGAGGATAGCCTGATAGGTTTGGTCCTCAATCCTAAATCCAGTTCGAGCGGCATGGCGAAGGACTCGAATCATCCGGACAGGATCTTGTGTAAACCTCTCCTCTGGATCTCCAATGGTTCGAATGACTTGGTCTTTAAGATCCCTGATCCCACCGACATAATCAATCACAGAAAAGTCGGCGATATTGTAAAAGAGCCCATTGATCGTGATGTCCCGGCGGAGGGCATCCTCCATAGGAGTTCCAAAGTTCTCTGTTCGAGTCGGGTTCCCCTCTTCCGTTGGGAGGTCTTCAAATTCTGAGTGACTCCGAAAGGTGGAGACCTCAATGACTTTTCCTCCTTTGAAAAAGACATGAACTAACCGGAACCTCCGACCGATGAGGCGGCTGTTTTTAAATAATGTTCGAATTTCGTGGGGGTGGGCGTTGGTGGCAACGTCAAAATCCTTTGGGGCCTTCCCAAGAAAGAGGTCCCGGACACTCCCTCCCACTAAGTAGGCTAAGAAACCATGTCGATGAAGCCGATAGAGAACCTTCAAGGCGTCTTCATCAATCATCTTTCGAGAGATGGGATGGTGTGACCTGGGAAGGATGAGAGGGAGAGTTTCAGTCCGCTGATCTGGGGCTTCCATAATTATACCCAATTATAACAGATAGGGAATTGATAAAAATAGAGGACTTTGGAAAAAACCGAAACGCTCTCTTGATGCGAGTAATTTCAAAAATGATTAAAAAGATATTACTTTATTTTTTAAGGTGTTTCTAACTGTTGATATCATTTTTACAATTAATATAATCTCTTCTTTTCCCATAAGATTTCCGCGTACCCTATGGGTGATCGCAATGACCAGGCAGCAGCAGGATTTCCATTTATAGATCGGGAGTTGGGCCAGAGAATCTTCTTGACAAATTGAAAAAAGCGGCAAAGAATAATGTTAAAGGGTGAAGGTGAAGGAATTAAAATTTCATTAAGGCAACCAAGATGAAGATGCAAGAGGTGAGGGCGAAGGCAAAAGAACTTGGTCTGAAGGATACCTTTGGATTATCTAAGGCTGAGTTAATCAGGAGGATTCAGAAAGCAGAGGGGAATTTCGATTGCTTTGGGACGGCTAAGGACTATTGCGATCAATTCCAATGTTGCTTTAGAGAGGATTGTTTTAAATTTGTTAAGGAGTGAGTTTGAGGTTTGACTTAATGTGGAAGGTGCCCGAAATTTTGGGAAGGGGTTTTGAAGTTGTTAGGGAACTATTTGAAATATTTAAATTTTTTGTAAAAATCTATTCAGCCGAGTAGGATGAATAAAATTCTCAGCCCTTCGTCTAATAAAAGTGAGAATTTAATAAGGAGGGGAGGAAGATGAAAAAGATTTTAGTCATCGGGATTCTTTTGGTAACCATTTTCATTATTACAGGATCAGCCTCTGCATGGCATCGCCCCCATTATTATGGAGGGTTTGGGATTGTGATTCGCCCACCCGTAATCTTACCTCCACCCCCGCCCATTTATTTCAGGGGTTATTATTCACCACCCCCTCGATACTATGAACCTCCTTATTATGAATATGGATACCGGGAATGGGTTCCGGGGCATTGGGAGGAGAGGTGGACCCCCTATGGATGGGAGAGGGTGTGGATACCCGGTTACTGGAGATATTATCGGTAACCCCCTATTTTAATTGATTGTAATCATTGACGAAACTCCATGACATCGTGAGGCTGTGCTGATGAGGATTCGCTTCGCCGGTTTCCTCCTTTTTTTAGCCTCTATCAATATATCAAGTAAATCCTTGGTTTTTATCCCTCCCACTCCTGGTGCTAGTTGATGGCTCCGGATAACTTTTGATTGAAAAGGTCCCTTCAACTCTTTCAAAATTTGGAAGAGGGGTTTGGGCCTTCTTTTTTTTGTTAGGGTGCAATATTGGGCAGGCTCCGAGCAGTTTTCAGGGCAGAGAAAATCAGAAAGGCTGGTATAAAGATCCCCAGTTTTACCCATCACTGGATTGGGAAGCCCCCTGGGGATAGGAACCCTTTCTTTTTTCCAGCCTAAGGGTTTTAGTTGAGACAGAATAAACGCAAAGGCAAGGTGGATTGGAATTGCAGGAATAATGTAATCTGGTTTATGTTCCTCTGATAAGAATTGGGTAAGGGAGAGCGTTCCATCACAGACTACTGTTTGGACAGGGAGACTCGAAACCCTATGAAGTGCCTTTTTACTCCTATCCACAACAATAATTCTTGAGCGAGGATCTTTTTGAAGAAGTTTTTCTACTGCCTTCCTTCCAAAATAACCACACCCGATAATCAGGAAATAAAAGGGAGGGCCATGTTTTGATTTTATTGTTTTTTTATAAGGATCCAACATCTTCACCAAAAAAAATTGAATTTTTTTGTTGCCGAAACCATGGCCCGTATGTTTTCTTGAGGGGTATTAATTGGCACTGTACATCCTGAAGAAAGGATATAACTCCCTTTTATTCCGGTAGCTGAGGCGATAAGATTTAAACTTTCTCTTTCTACCTCCTCTGGTCTTCCAAATACCAAAAGACGAGTTGGATCCAAATTACCCATGAGGCAGATATCATCTCCCAAAATGTTTCGAGCGTTACACATATTTACTTTATTATCCAGACTTAAGCAATCGACCCCTGTATCGGCCATCGATTCTAATCGGTCGGAAGTATCCCCACATATGTGCATGATCAGTTTGGCACCCAGTTTCTTAAGGGCAGAGACAACCCGAGTTGTATAGGGTTGGACAAAATCCATCCAGATTTTAGGAGAAATCATATCTCCGGAGGACATGGGGTCAGAAATAAAAAGAACATCTGCCCCTGCTTTTAAAAGCGCGGTTCCCCAAAGGATTTGGGTCGATACGCAAAGTTCCAGAAGATCTTTCACGGATTGAGGGGTTTTATATATATCCGTCAAAATTTTATTAGGACTCCGAAGCATGGCTGCATGGCGAAAGGGAGCCTGGAGATAACCCATGACGGGTATCTTTTTCTCACATTTTTTCTTTAGACGAGAAATCCCTTCTAATACCACTGGCATGCGGCCATCCTTATTAGGATCAGGAATCTTGAGCCTTGGAAGGTCCTTTTCGTAATTTTCAATAGCAAACTCAACGACCGAAGGGAAGGCATCTTCTGAAAACTTTAGTTTTGATCCCATGGCCTCTGACTCACAATGAATTCCCCCCAAGTCCCTTACCATATCATAACCAAACTCCTGAACACAGAAATATTGAGAATCAGCATATTTTTTTGCATCAAGAATTGCATCGTAAACTTTGAATCCAGCCTGACGCACACACCATTCCCTGACAAGTGGAAACACAGGAATTTTATCTGGCTTTTGGGCATTCAATACGGCCATGATCCTTTCGTAAGAATTCATCTTATTAATCCAATCCGGAATTATTTTTTCTTTTCTTCAGATAATCTTAGAATGATCTCTGCAGCGATTTTGGCAGCGATCCCACAGACCTCTGGGCATCCGTTTCGGCTGTGCCCTCCCATATTATGGAAGGCCTCTCTTTCCTCTGGGAGGTACATCCGATAAACTCTGCCAAACTTGATTCGATGGATTTCTTGGCATAAACTATGTCCTACTTTTTCTTTAAATTTAGCAAACATTTCCATGGCGGGCACCATTGCCTTTTGATACTGCTCCCTGTCGGTAAACTTTTCCCGTCCCACAACCGTACCGATCGCCATTATTGAACCTAATAAAGCCCCACAGGTCTCGCCTTGACGAGCAACACCTCCTGCTAAGGCACTTGCGGATTTGAAAACCTCACTATTCCCAATCCCCAGTTTTTCTTGCAGAGCTGCAAGAACAGATTGACTTCAACCAAAAAACTCCATGTCATAGTGAAGGGCTAATTCAAAAATTTCTTCAAATAGGGAATCTTCTTTTGACATTTACAAACCCCCCATCATTTAACTCGTAAGACCTTTGGATTATTTAGATTTATTTTTGACCTGTTCTATTCGTAATTAAAAAAAGGGGTATTGTCAAGAAGGGGAAATTTAATATTTAAAATAATTGACTTTTTTAAAAAAAGGTTTATACTGGTCTGAAGTTAGACCATTTATTTAATTTTATTTGGCCACGAATAATATTTATTATGAGGTAGTGCTTATGAATGTTCATCCCTTCAAACCCATTAAAAAAGGTTCCTTATCTCATCAAATCGAGGAGAATATCAAAAGGGCAATTGCCTCTGGGGTATATAAGCCTTTTGAGAAATTGCCGTCAGAAAGGGGCCTTATGGCCCAATTCAATGTCAGTCGGACAACAGTCCGTGAGGCATTGATGAGCTTACAGAGTAGTGGTTTGATTTTCGTAAAAAGGGGTGTGAATGCTGGGGCGTATGTTTCTGAGATCAATCCCGATCCAATAACAAAGAATTTCCAAAATCTGATTAAATTTGGAAAGATTAACTTTATGCATCTGACAGAAGCACGATTATATGTTGAACCCGAAGCCACCAGAATTGCAGCCATATGCAGGACAGACAAAGATGTTCAAATACTGAGCGAATTACTTGAGAAAGCAGAAGCGAGCAATAAAACGTCACCGAAGGAAGCACGTTTGGTTAATATTCGATTTCATGTTGAGATAGCCAAAGTTACCCAAAACCCTATCATTATCTTTATCTCTGAGTCTATCACCCAAGTCTTCTCGTCGTTGATCGTCGAGATGACCAAAACGAAACTTAGCAGAGCAGATGTGGCCAAAAACATTGATGCCCACCGATTTATATTGGATGCTATGATCCAGGGCGATGAAAGGGAAGCATACGCGAGGGCAAAAGCCCATATTTTAGGGGTCTATGACACGTATCGGCGAATCCTCCCAAACATTCCCCAAAGAGATGTCAGTGAATTTGAACGCCGATTAAGAAGTATCCCTGACCTGGGAGGAAGAGGCCCAATCTAGTTTTTATAACCCCTCTGAATTTATATTGGAATGGACCACGGATATAGGGAGACTTCGATCTATTTGGGTGAAATTCTGAAGGATCTAAAAGACAATCTTCTAAACGGGATCCGATTCAAGTGAGAAAGGAGGTATCTTAAAAGAAAAAAATGGTTAAAATCCTAAATTTCTAAAGAAAGGGGGAAATCAATCATGGCAAGGAAAAGAATTCCATTATTTATGGCAATAGGGGTGGTTTTTCTCGTTTTATTTGTTTTATTCAGCCGCCCGGAGATTTCTTGGGCCCAAAAGGCTATTAAGATTTCGATTGCAACGGGTGGAACGGGAGGAGTGTGGTATCCCTATGGGGGGATCATGGCCAATATTATCTCGAAGCATCTTCCCGATGTCGAGGCGACCGCAGAGGTAACCGCCGCTTCCGTAGATAATGCCCTTTTATTAGGGAAAGGAAAGGTGGATTTAGCCTTTATGTTTGGTGATGTTGGGTATGAGGCTTATACAGGGAAGGGAAGATTTAAAGAGAAAATACCGATGCGATGTTTAGCCTCTCTTTACCCATCGATTACCCATATTGTCTGTTTAGAGGGAAAGGGGATTAACTCTGTCAGGGACCTCAAAGGTAAAAGAATATCTACCGGAGCACCTGGGAGTGCTACAGAAGTGGTCGCTCTCAGGGTTTTAGAGGCCTATGGAATTGATCCAGAGAAAGATGTGACCAGAGACCGTCTCAGCGCAAGCGAGTCTGCTGGGGCTTTAAAGGATAGGAAGATTGATGCCTATTTCTGGACAGGGGGGATTCCTACCTCATCTGTGACTGATTTGGCGGCTACTCCTGGAATTAAGATTAAACTCCTCGACCATGCGGAAGCAGTAGATAAGATGATTGCTAAATATGGTCCGATTTACTACAAAAACATATGCCCTGCTAAAACCTATCCCCATGTAGATTATGATGTTGTTACTGTTACGGCAGGGAATTTTTTAACCTGTCTTGAGAAGATGGATGAACAGTTGGTTTATAGAATCGTCAAGGTATTATTTGAACATAAAAGTGAGTTAGAGGCTGGTCACAAAGTGGCTAAACAACTCACCTTAGAAAGTGCGGTGTTAGGGGCTCCTTACCCCTTTCACCCAGGGGCTATCAAATTTTATAAGGAGAAAGGAATAAAAGGTCCATTTTAAACCCTGTGATTTTTTAAAAAACAATTTCAGAAGTAGAGTTTTTTTCTTTCGACCGAAGAGTTACAACAGAAGGAGTTAGCTTCTATCTTAATAAGAAGGGGTAGTCTTTAAACCATAGAGACCGGTGGCTTGACCAAATTCTAACGCCCAAGGAGGGAAAAGATAGTATGGAGATGATCCAAAAGTTAATAAACCATATTGTCGATACCCAATTTGATGACTTACCCCAAGAAGTGAGAAAAGAGGAGAAGAAATTTATTATCGACTCATTGGGTGTTGCCATTGCAGGATCTACCGCTCCAGGGAGCATGGAAATTGTTGACCTGGTGAAGGGATGGGGAGGAAAACCCGAAGCCACCCTTATCGCATATGGAGAAAAAGTTCCTTCTCCATGGGCCGCCTTATCCAATAGTACGATGATGCATGCTTTGGATTTTGATGATACGCTCGATGACTCAGCTCTCCATGCTCATGTTTCTGTTCTCCCAGCAGCATTAGCGATGGCTGAACGGAGAGGTCATGTCTCGGGGAAAGAACTGATCAATGCGGTGGCTCTCGGGGTAGACCTTGTTTGTCGTTTGGGGTTAGCTACGAAGAGGCCTCTTGCATGGATCAGGACTTCCACCTGTGGGTCTTTTGGAGCCGCAGCGGTTTCAGCCAAGATACTAAATTTTGACTACGAGAAGATGCTGAGGGCCCTTGGAATTGTTTACAGTCAAGCCTCCGGCAATGCCCAATGTCTTATTGAAGGGGGGCTTGTAAAAAGAATGCAGCCTGCCTTTGCCAGTTACGCAGGAATCCTTTCGGCTTTATTAGCTGAAAAGGGGATTACAGGGCCCCGAGATTTCTTGGAGGGAAGTTATGGTTTTTTTAATCTATATGAAAATGGGGATTATGATCGAGAGAGGATATTGAGTGGGTTGGGAAAAGAATATGGAGGAATGAAATTGAGTATGAAACCTTATCCTTCGTGTCGAATGACTCACGCCTCCATCGATGCGACCCTTACCCTATTAAAAAATCATAACATCAATCCGTTAGAAATCGAAGAGGTAGTTGTTCGTGTGTCTAAGATGGTCTTTAATATGGTTGGCCACCCCTTTGTCATTCGTGAGAACCCACAGGTGGATGCTCAGTTTAGCATTCCCTATAACGTAGCGGTTGGGATCGTAAAGGGTGATGTCTCTTTAAGAGATTTTGAAGATCCGGTCATCCGTGATCCCCAAGTTCTTGAACTGGCGAGGAGAATAAGGGTGGAGATTGATCCCAACCTGCCAGACAGGGAGATCATGACTGCCGATCTTCAGGTAAAGACCAAGGATAATGTTTTTCGTATCAAAGTAGATCAAGTAAAAGGAAATCCCCTCAAGCCAATGGATATGGATGATTGTATTAAGAAATTTATGAAATGTGTCGCCTATTGTAAGAATTCTGTTTTGAAGGAGCGGGCAAAGGAGATCCTGAAAATTTTAATTGAACTTGAGCAATTGGAAGATGTGAGGGATCTCATGAAATGGGTCGGATAAAAACCCGATATTAATTTTAGAAGTATAGGGAAAGAGTGTAAGATTTTGAGCCTCAGTTCAAGAGGCCCTCTTTTTTTAAGGTTTAGAGAAGTTATACTGAAGGAGTAGACGTGGAAAGGATGGGGTTGGCTGAAGTTGATAAATTGGCAGAAGATTTGAGCCTCATTGTGTCTAAAAGATATGTGTGTACCCATCTCTTTGAAAGGATTAAAAGTTCTATCGATACCTTTCCGTATGAGGCAGAGAGGGAAGGTCTCCCTTACGCGATTGTGATGCCAAAGTCGAAACATGAGATCAGCGAGATTTTGAAGTACGCCAACCGAACTAAAATCCCTGTTTTTATCAGAGGGTCGGGAACTTCATTTACAGGAGCTTCCCGTTACCGTTTCCCTGGGATTGTTATCAGCACACATCGAATGAATCAAATCGAAATTTATGAGGAGGATGGGTTTTTTGAATGTGAGCCAGGGTGTATTTGTGAATCTGTTGCCAGGGAGATTGAGGCCCGAGGTTATTTTTTACCATTTGCTCCTGGCAGTCGATTAATTGCAAGCATGGGCGGGTTGATCGCCAATAATACCAGCGCTCATGTCGTGGATGCAAGTGTTGGGAAACCTAGTGATTACGTTCTTGGGCTTGAAGTAGTGCTTCCAAACGGAGAGATCATTGAGACAGGAACGAAGGGGTTAAGACGGCCAGCGGGAACGGATTTGACCAAGTTATTTGTAGGGGGTGACGGGCTTTTTGGGGTAGTGACTAAAATCAGAATGAGACTTGCCCCAGCCTTTGAGAAGGCCTTTGGGGTGGCCATTTATTCAGACCTAAAGTCTCTCGCCAAAGGGGTTCAAAGGCTATATAGGGAAAGGCGCCCCCTTCCTTTATTTATGGAGTTTATGGAGGAAGAGACCGCAGCCATTGGATATAAGATTAAAGGGCTTCAAATTCCCAGGGGTTCAATCGTGTTATTCGTAAGTATAGGAAATTCTAAACGTGAAGCCTCCGAGAGGGCTAACCAGATATTAAGCTCCTTAATTGCAGAACATCCTATTGATGCACAAGAAATTAAAGATATTGAGTTGTGGGAAAAGCTTTGGTCCTCTCGGGAAGTTATAGGGTCTTACCTGATGCAGGAAAGTGGTAATCAATGGTCATCGGCTGAAGTGGTCTCGAATCTGAAGAGATTGGAAGAATGTATGGAGGATGCCAGATTTTTCAATAGAGGGTTACCTGTTCTCAGCCAGTTGAAGCTTTATCTATTTGGGCACATTGGGGGGTTAACCATGCACCCTGGCGTCGTCATTCCCAAGGAGTGGGATAATGAGAAGAAAAAGAAGGCGATCGATGAAAAATTTCAGAGAGAGGCGGAGTTGAACCTAAAGTATCATACCTGCGGAGGGGAGTGGGGACAATTTGCAAAACGAACCCCATTTTTTATTCAGCGGTATGGAGAAGAGAGCTATGAAATCGTAAAGAAGATGAAGAGTACCTTTGATCCCAATAATATCCTTAACCCTGGAATCCTAGAAGGACCCTTTCAACCGTATAATTCAACTGGTGGAATCAAATAAGATGGATGAGAAATTTTAACATGATGGAAGAAGAAAAATTTATTGAGGAATTAAAAGGAATCATTTCTGATGCAGCAGGAAGGTGTAGGAATTGTAATTATTGTTTTACCATTTGTCCTTTATTCTATTCCACCCGTGGGTTTGCGAGCCAAACCCCTTCTGGCATTCTGCAATCAATCCACTATGCCTTAAAATGGGACGAAATCAGAGGAAAGAATCAAGAAGTTCTTCGTGATCTTGTCTACCTCTGCACCACATGCAATGGGTGTGTTTTAAGGTGCAAATCCAAGGCTACCGGGCTTCCGGTTTTGAATGCAATTGAGGCCGGAAGGAAATTATTAAGAGAAATGCTCATTGGCCCTCTCCCTCAACAGAGAAAGCCATTAAAGGACCTTTATTTGTATGGAAATCCTTATGGTGAGAGGCTCGAGAAGAGGATAGAATGGGCAGAAAATTTACAGATAAAAATGGTCCCTCCCGAACGGGCGGAAATTTTATTATATGTAGGTTGTACCACTGCCTATGAGCCCAGTTTGCACCTAATCGCCAAAAGTCTAGTGAGACTGTTACAATGCCTCCATATCGATTTTGGTATCTTAAGCGAAGAGAGTTGTTGTGGGGAGCCTGCCAGGAGGATGGGGGATGAAGGTTTGTTCCAAGAGATGATGAGTCGGAATCTCAATCAATTTAAAAATTTTGATATTAAAACAATTGTTACCATCTCCCCGCATTGTTTTAATGTTTTTAAAAATGAGTATTCATCCTTTCAGGGGGAGATTAAGATTCAACATTACACTCAACTTTTGGTAGAAGCATTTAAAGAGAGTAGACTTTCTTTCAAGAAAGGAATACCCACTGTGGTTACCTATCATGACCCGTGTTACCTCGGTAAACACCATCAGATTTTTAATCCTGCAAGGGTACTTCTGCAAATGATCCCAGGGGTAAAATTAGTAGAGATGGAGATGACGAGGGAAGAGAGCCTTTGTTGTGGAGGGGGAGGGGGAAGGATGTTTGCCGAGGTGGAAGAGGAACAAAAGTTATCTGCTATGCGCATTGCACAAGCCTTGGAAGCAGGAGCGGAGATCATTGCCACCTCGTGCCCATGGTGTTACAAGATGCTCCAAACTTCGATTCAGGATTCTGATTTTGGGAATAGGATTAAGGTAAAAGATGTAGGAGTGTTACTCAATGAAGCCTTGAATTGAAAAAGATTCCATCTCTTTCCAACCTTAGTTGTTGAAATCAGATAGAGTTTAGAGAGTCCTCAATGCTCTTTTGGAAGTTCGCAGAGTTCGATCAAAACACCACTGGTGGATTTGGGGTGAATGAAAGCGACCTTGGTGTCATGGGCCCCGGGTCTGGGTTTCTGGTCAATCAAGGTGGCTCCTTTTTCAAGGTAGGCCTTGACCTCTGCCTCCACATCCTCTACCTCAAAACAGATGTGATGAATCCCCTGACCTTTGGTCTCCAGGAATTTAACCAGAGGGGAATCGGGTTCTGAAGGTTGAACCAACTCGATGTGGGTCTCTCCAATCTTGAAGAATCCTACCTTTGTTTTTTGAGCGGTGACTACCTCCACCCCGGAAAGGGTGAGTCCCATCACTTCCTGGTAGAATTTTGCGGCTTCCTCGAGGTTGTTCACTGCAATGGCGATGTGATTGATTTTCTTGATCATGGAATCCCCCTATTTGGTTTGAAGTCAAACACTAAACTCAAAACCCTAAACTCTAAACCCTAAACTCTAAACCCTAAACTCTAAACAAATCCAAAATCCAAAACCTAAAATTCAAAACTGGGTTTTTGGACATTTTGATTTTAAGTTTTGAGTTTATTTAGGATTTAGTGTTTGGGGTTTAGAGTTTAAACGATTTTTCATTTCGTGCTTCGAATTTAGAGTTTTACGTTTTCCTGGATGTATTTAATGATCTCTTCCGTAGAGGTACCGGGTTGGAAAATTTCCCGAATCCCTGCCTTTTTTAGGCCTGGAATATCATCCACGGGAATAATCCCTCCTCCAAAGACGAGAATATCCTCTGCTCCTTTTTCTTTAAGGATTTGAACCACTTTCGGAAAGAGTGAATTGTGGGCACCTGAGAGACAGGAGAGACCTACAATATCTACTCCTTCTTGAATAGCCGCATTGGCAATCTGTTCCGGTGTCTGACGGATCCCTGTGTAGATGACCTCCATCCCCGCATCCCTCAATGCTCGTGCAATCACCTTTGCCCCTCGATCGTGGCCATCCAATCCTGGTTTTGCGATCAGCACTCGAATTTTTCGAGCCATAAATCCTCCAATTTCGGATTTCATATTGCAGATATCAGGTTGAAAACCCCCAACTTTTTTCAAATCCGCATTCCGCAATTCGCAATCCGAATTTAATTATCTTTCTCTGTATTCTCCAAAGACTTCTCTTAAGGTATCCGAAATTTCACCTAAGGTAGCATAGGCTTTTACCGCTTCCAAGATGGGTGGAACCACATTGTCTGTTCCCTGGGCAGCCTTCTTTAATTTCATCAGGGCCTCTTTGACCTTAGCGAGATCCCTTTCTTGCTTTACCCTTGCAAGTTTTTCCTTTTGATATTTTTCCACCTCGGGCTGAATCCGGAGGATATCCCGAAGTGGAGGCTCTTCAATCTGAAATTGATTGACTCCCACAATGATTCGCTTCTTCGATTCAATCTCCTTCTGATACTGATAGGCACTTTCTGCGATCTCTTGCTGGATGTACCCTGACTCGATCGCCTTGATGGCACCTCCCATTTCGTCGATCTTCTGAATATATTCCATCGCCTTTTTCTCGATTTCATTGGTAAGGGTTTCGACCGCATAGGAGCCGGCGAGGGGATCGATCATATCCGCCACGCCACTCTCATAAGCGATGATTTGCTGTGTCCTTAAGGCAATCCTTACAGAATCCTCAGAGGGTAAGGCATAGGCTTCATCTCTGGAGTTCGTGTGAAGGGATTGAGTTCCTCCCAGCACTGCCGCAAGGGCCTGAAAGGCTACTCTGACTACATTGTTATCAGGTTGTTGGGCGGTCAGGGTGCATCCTGCAGTCTGGGTATGGAAACGGAGCATGCAAGACTCTTCCCTCTTCGCCTTAAATCGTTCCTTCATAATTTTCGCCCAGAGTCTTCTGGCTGCTCTAAATTTAGCAATCTCCTCAATAAAGTTGTTATGGGAGTTGAAGAAGAAGGATAGCCTGGAGGCAAAGGAATCCACATCCAGCCCGGCTCGAATAGCGGCCTCAACATAGGCAATGCCATTAGCCAAAGTAAAGGCGACCTCTTGAACTGCAGAGGAGCCTGCCTCACGGATGTGGTAGCCACTGATACTGATGGTATTCCACCTGGGGAGGTTTTCTTTACAGAAGGCAAAGATATCGGTGATGATCCGCATGGACTCAAGGGGAGGAAAGATATAGGTTCCTCGGGCAGGATATTCTTTGAGGATGTCATTTTGAATGGTTCCCTGTAAGACCTCTGGTTTGACCCCTTGTTTTTCTGCCACAGCCATATACATGGTGAGAAGGATCGCTGCGGTAGAATTGATCGTCATGGATGTAGATACTTTATCCAGAGGGATCCCATTAAAGAGGATTTCCATGTCTTTCAGGGTATCAATCGCTACCCCCACCTTTCCCACCTCGCCCTCTGCAAGAGGATGATCAGAATCATAGCCAATCTGAGTTGGGAGATCAAAGGCAACGCTTAAGCCTGTCTGTCCATGGTCAAGTAGATATTTATATCGTTTGTTTGTTTCCTCAGCCGTAGCAAACCCCGCATACTGCCGCATGGTCCAGAAACGACCCCGATACATCGTTGGCTGAACCCCACGGGTGAAAGGGTATTCTCCCGGGAATCCCAGATCCTCACAATAATCCATGTCCGAGACATCCAGAGGAGTATAGAGGCGTTTCAATTCAATATGAGAAGTCGTTTGAAAAGATGGCTCACGCTCAGGAGCCTTTGAGATCGCTTTGTTGAGAGTGGTCTTTTCCCAACGCCCCAATTCGTCACGAATGTTTTTAGCCATATTTTACTCCATTTAATGAAAGGGTTCGAGGATTCGAGGGTTCATGGGTTCGAGTGTTTTTTAGAAATTTCACTTGACCCCTTTAACCCTGGACCGCTTGCCCTTTTTTTTCAAAGTGGAATGTTGCCATGTTTCCGCCATGGATTGGTATCGACTTTGGTTTTCAGAACATCCAAGGCCTGTATGATTTTTGGGCGGGTCTCCTCAGGTTCAATGATTTCATCCACGTATCCCAATTCAGCAGCCTTATAGGGGCTGGCAAATTTCATCTGATATTCCTCCACCAGGCGTTGTTTTGTTTCTTCAGGGTTTTCGGCCTCTTTAATCTCGTTGCGAAAAATGATATTGACGGCCCCCTCGGCTCCCATCACTGCAATCTCAGCATTTGGATAACAGTAATTGATGTCTCCACGAATATGTTTACTGGACATCACATCATAGGCCCCTCCGTAACCCTTCCGGGTGATGATGGTGATTTTCGGAACGGTTGCCTCGCAAAAGGCATAGAGGAGTTTGGAGCCGTGTCGAATGATCCCTCTTTCTTCCATGTCGATTCCGGGAAGGAATCCCGGGACGTCCACAAAGGTAATAATGGGAATATTGAAACAATCACAAAAGCGGACAAATCGAGCAGCCTTCACCGATGAATCCGGATCGAGAGAGCCGGCTAACCAGTTGGGTTGGTTGGCGACAATCCCTACGGGAATCCCATTATAACGTCCAAATCCAACGATAATGTTCTTTGCCCAATCCTTCTGGACTTCAAGGAAATAACCGTCATCCACGGTGCCCAGAATAATCTTCTTCATATCATAGGCCTTTTTGGAGTCTTCAGGGATGACCGTTTTGAGAGATTCTTCCATTCGATTGGGATCATCTGTGCAGGGGATCACAGGGGGTTTTTCCCGATTGTTTTGAGGAAAGAATCTGAGCAGTTCTTTAATAATTCGAATGGTATCCTCATCATTTTCTCCAGCGAAATGGGCGACCCCACTCTTTTCCATATGAACTTTTGAGCCTCCCAAAAGTTCAGAGGTAATGGGTCTTCCATCTGCGGTTTCGGTCTTTTTTAAGGCTGCCCTGATCACATCCGGACCGGTAATGTGCATGTAACTGGTTTTTTTGGTCATGATGATAAAGTCGGTCATAGCAGGGGAGTAGACTGCCCCTCCTGCACAGGGACCCATGATGGCAGAGATTTGGGGGATCACCCCTGAAGCAAGTACATTTCTTAAAAAGATATAAGCATAACCGGCGAGGCTTTCCACCCCTTCTTGGATCCTTGCGCCCCCAGAGTCATTAAGGCCAATCACTGGGGCGCCTGTCTTCATCGCAAGGTCCATTATCTTACAGATCTTTTCGGCAAAGGCCATTCCCAACGCTCCCCCAAATACGGTGAAGTCCTGTGAGAAGACATAAACCAATCGCCCTTCCACCTTTCCATATCCTGTCACCACCCCATCTCCCCAAAACTTCTTCTTTTCCATCCCAAAATCATGACAGCGATGGGTGACAAATCGGTCCAGTTCAACAAACGTCCCCTTATCCAGAAGAAGATCAATCCTTTCACGAGCAGTGAGTTTTCCGTCTTTATGTTGTTTATCTATCTTCTCTTGACCTCCTCCCAAAAGGGCTTCGGCTCTTCTCTTTTCTAATTCTTTTCGGATGTCATTGATTGATCTCATGGATGACTTTCCCCCTTTTAGAATTTTTAACGATCCTTTAATTCTCTTGTCATAATCTCTTCTGCCAGCGAATAGGGATCGATACGGCGGGTCATGATATCCTCGAGGATTTGATCCCATTTCCCTTCCCGTTCGATTTTTTCGATCAAATGGGTCATCACTTCATTTTCAAGAATTTCTAAAAAGGTTTTTCTCACCCTCTCCCTCAGTTTCTTCTCGAGCAGATTGTTCTGTTCCAGAGTTTGTTTATGCCGATAGATACCATAGACCAGTTCGAAGATTCCTTTGCCTAAGATTGCCTCGGTTTTGAAAATAGGAGGGTCCCAGCCATCCTCTCTTTTTCTTCCCATCTCAAGGACCATCCGAAGATCGCGTTCCATCTTATCTGCGCCTTCCCGGTCCGCCTTATTGATCACAAAGATATCTCCAATCTCAATAATTCCTGCTTTGATGGCTTGAATATCATCTCCCAATCCAGGAACGAGGACCACAATGGAAGTATGGGCTGTGTTGACAATCTCGACTTCATCCTGTCCAACGCCGACCGTTTCGACCAGGATGATATCCTTTCCCATGGCGTCCATGACATGGATGATGTCCTGAGTGGAACGGGTTAATCCGCCCAGGCATCCCCGCGTGGCTAAAGATCGAATGAATACCCCTTCATCCGTGGCGTGTCGTTGCATTCGAATTCGATCCCCAAGGATGGCTCCACCGGTAAAAGGACTGGTGGGATCCACTGCCACAATCCCTACACTTTTTCCTTCTTTGCGGAAGATATCGACCATTCTATCCACAAGCGTTGACTTGCCAGATCCTGGGGGCCCTGTAATTCCAATGATATAGGCTCTTCCAGTCTTGGGATAGAGTTCTTTCAAGGGTTCTATGGCAGAGGGCATCTGATCATCGATATCCCTCATCAGTCGGGAGGCTGCTCGAATATCCCCTTCTAAAATTCTTTTGGCGAGGCTCATCGGTCTATTAAAATAACAGAATTAACCTCGAGAGGCAATAGGAAAATGGGAGAGGTGATAATGTAATCCCTTACAGAAGAGTGAAGATATTTGGGCCTCCGACAGGAGGATTTCCTCACTTATTTCATATCGGTAAGTGAAAGATTCCAGAAGGTGTTAATTATTAGAATTTCCTTAAAGTAGAGATTTCGTAACTTTATAGAGCACGGCCGGGGACGCCAATGTGACGGGCGATAACTATTCGCTGGACTTCTGAAGTTCCTTCACCGATATCCAAAAGTTTCTGGTTTCGGTAGTGGCGTTCGACCGCATATTCCTTCATCAGGCCATATCCGCCATGAAGTTGAACTGCTTGATTGGCCACCCGGTGATACATCTCCGAGCAGAACATCTTCGCCATCGCTGACTCTTTCGAAAAAGGTCTTCCCTGCTCACAGAGCCAGCAGGCCTTATAGAGAAGAAGCCTTGCTAATTCAATCTCTGTAGCCATATCGGCAAGTTTAAAGGCATTAACCTGAAAGGAACCAATGGGCCTTCCAAATTGCTCTCGCTCGTTGGCGTATTTGAGGGCCAGTTCGAATGCTCCCTGAGCCCCTCCCAGTCCCATGGCAGCAATGCTCAGTCTTCCTCCGTCAAGGGTAGCCAGCATCTGGTGGAATCCATCTCCCCTTCGTCCAAGAAGGTTCTCCTTAGGGACCCTGCAATCGGTGAAGTAGAGTTCTCCTGTATTCGAAGCCCGCCAGACCATCTTTCCATGCATGGTCTTGGTGGTAAAACCAGGCGTGCCATTTGGAACCAGGATACAGGAGAGTTCATTTCTTCCATCCTCTCTCTTTCCTGTCACAGCCTGTACAACGCAGACCTTGCTAATCTCGGTTGTGGAATTGGTGATAAAGATCTTCGATCCATTGATCACCCAGGTATCTCCTTCGAGGACGGCGGTCGTTCGAGAGGCCCCTGCATCGGAACCCGCATTGGGTTCGGTTAAACCGAAAGAGGAAAGGGCTTTACCTGAACAGAGATCAGGAAGCCATTTCTTTTTCTGCTCTTCGTTCCCATAATAATAGATAGGGGAGATTCCCAAGGAGTTTCCTGCGGCAAGGGTTGCAGCCTGTGAGCCATCAATTCTGGCAATCTCCTCCACCGCAATGATATAGGAGATGTAGCCCACATTGCTTCCCCCATATTCCTCAGAAACGAATGGACCAAAAAGACCGAGCTCCCCCATGCGTTTGGTAAGATGGTAAGAGAACTCTTCCTTCTCATCCAGTTCCTGAGCGACCGGCGCAATCTCCTTTTCTGCAAAGTTACGAACCATCTTTCGAAGCATCTGTTGTTCTTCGGTTAAGTCGAAATTAAGCGCCATAAAAACCTCCCCATTTGCAAAGGGCAAAGAGCATAGTGCATAGGGTTAAAAAATGCTATGCTCTATGCTCCATGCGCTATGCTTATTTCACGGGCTTAAAATACTTGATGTCGAGGATACTTCCTTCTCTATCTTTTTTGGGTTTAAAGACCGCTTCCACTGGCATTCCTATATAGACATTTTCAAACTCAACTTCATCCAGCCAGTGGACCAGGAAGCCTTGAGTCCCATCAATTTGAATTACAGCGACAATAGAGGGGCTCTCCTTCCGAATCCCTTCATAGGTCTCATAGCACCGAGTAAATGTATGGACCTTCCCTTTTGTGCCGACATCGAGGTAGTTGTCCTCCAGTCTGGCAAAGCATCTTTCGCAAAACATTTTGGCGGGAACGTAGATGATCTTGCAGGTTTCACATTTAGAACCTAAAAGCTTTCCATTGATCAATTCCCGAAAGAATTTTTCTCCTGCTCTTCCCACCGTATAGATATAGCTCATGGGGATTTGACCTTCCCAATAGGTCACATCCGTGGTCTTCTGAAGTCTTTCAATCAAGGACATGGTTTCACCTCCTAAATTAGGAAATCCGAAATACGAATATCGAAATCCGAATCAATATTTAAATTCTAAATTCAAATTTTCAAAACAAAATGTTTTAATTTTCCAATTTGGGTCATTTGAATTTGTTTCGAATTTCGTGCTTCGAGTTTCGATTTTTCCTTTATTCGATCGGTTTAAAATACTTGATATCGGTAATCGCTCCAATTCTTTCTTCAGGGGGTTTCCAAACCGCCTTCACCTTCATCCCTCGATAAATCTTCCATGGATCGACTTCATTGAGATGGTGGAGGATACCCATCCCCTTAGTCGCTCCATCAATTTCAATGACCGCTGGAGTGAAGGGTCTGACCCCTCCTTTGACATCAAGACGGCCCGCCTTCCAGTCTACATAACTGATGACCCAGGTGTTCACAATCCCTGTATCCTGGACATAAACCCATTCCCCTGTGGGAACCCAGCAAAGTTCACAGAACATCCTTGGTGGGATAAGGATTCGATGACATTGATTACATTTTTTGGCGATGATCTTTCCATTTTTTAATTCTGCCAGATACCGACCAATGGCAGGACCATTATCCCAGGCATATTTGAGTTTGGGTGTCCATTTTACCGAGAGGACCTTTCCTTTCTGTATTTCCTCCGCACTTAATTTTGTTGCGGTTTTTTCTACCATCTTCTCTGTAATCTCCATGATCTCACCTCCTTTTAGCTTCTTAACACGACCACAGTTCCTACCTGCATCAAGTCCCCCCATGCTTGGGCCAGGCCACAAGTAGGTTTTCCTGGAACCTGTCTCTTTCCAGCTTCTCCCCTAAGTTGTAAGAAGATCTCAATCACTTTCATCAATCCTGTGGCTGCGATGGGATTGCCCACCCCCAATGCTCCTCCAGAAGGACAGGTTGGAAGGTTTCCATCCCGATTGAAATACCCATCCTTCAACATTTCGACCGACTTTCCCCTCGGGGCCAGAAGCAGTCCTTCAATATGATGGAGTTCCTTATAAGTAAAAGGGTCGTAAGGCTCAGCGACATGGATTTCTTTGGAAGGTTCTTTAATCCCGGCCATCTTATAGGCCATCCTTGCTGCGACCTCAACATAGTCAGGATAATAAAGGTCTCGGGTACACCAGTAGGCGGTATCGAGACACCAACCGACTCCATCGATCCAGATAGGTTTTTCAGTCACTCTTCGAGCCACATGCTCCGCAGCCAGGACAATAGCGGCTGCCCCATCACTTGTAGGGCTGATATCCAGTCGGTTGACTGGCCAAGCCATGATCTCAGAATTGAGGACGTCTTCTACGGTTATTTCCCCTGGTAGTTGTGCCGATGGGTGATCCATTGCATTTTTCTTATTCTTCACTGCCACAAGGGCTATATCCTCTTTTTTATAACCATAGGTTGTCATAAATCGGTTCATTTCAATAGCGAAGATCCAGATCAGGGTGGGGTAGAGAGGCTGTTCGGTCGTATGATCAAAAATGGTCAGAAATGCACCCGCAGGGTGAGGATAGGCACACGACATTTTCTCTTCCGTTACAACCAAACAGGTATCAAACATCCCGGAGGCCACATGAAACCATCCGTGAATTGGGGAGAGGACTCCCGTACCACCTCCCACAAAATGCCTCATATAGGGTTTTCGGTAGGCTCCTGAACCATCAGAGAGATATTCTCCTTTCATATGGACTCCATCGAATGCATCGGGTGCGGTACCATGGACCACACATTCGATATCAGAGAGTTTCATTTCACAAGAATCAAGAGCCATTTTAGTAGCCTCATAGGCCAATTCCTTGGGTGTTTCCATTGCATTTCGATAAAATTTTGTCAGACCTGCTCCAACAATAGCCACTCTTCTCATCCTTTTCACCTCCTTATTAATTGCTTAAGATCACGACGGTCCCCGTAGTCGTTGGGATTCCCCTCCAACTTTGAGCCAGCCCCGTGGTCACATTTTTGAGTTGATTCTTTCCTGCCTCTCCCCTCAGCTGTCGGACGACCTCGAGAACCTTATGCCCCCCATTGAGTTCATAAAGGTTTCCCACTCCAAGGCAGCCTCCAGAGGGATTCACAGGAAATTCTCCGGTGATCTCTGTTGCCCCAATTTCAGTCATAGGACCTGCTTCCCCTTTCCTAAAAATTCTCATGGCTTCAAGATGTTGTAATTCTTTATAAGAGAATTCATCGTTTACCTCTGCAAAATCGATTTCTTTTCTTGGATAACGGATCCCAGCCATCTTATAAGCCATCTCTGCGGCAATTTGAGCATAGATTGCTTCTCCCCAATTCCGGGTCTCAAGACCGGGTGTATCTGAACACCATCCAATTCCTCTAATCCAGATAGGTTTGTCCGTAAGGGCTTTTGCTGTCTCTTCTTCAGCAAGAACAACGACCACTGCTCCATCGGAATGGGGACTGATATCCATTTGAGTTAATGGGTAAGAAACAACTTCTGAATTGAGGACATAATCGGTATCGATCAGAACGCTGTGTCCAGCATAAGGATTGTTCAGCGCATTTTTCTTATTTTTAACAACAACCTTGGCACATTGTTCTCGTGTTGTTCCCGTCTCATACATAAACCTCGCCATCTCCAAACCAGCCACTGCATGTGGGCTTTCTCTGAGTGGCCGATTATAAATAGGATCCATTGCAAAGGTAACCATCTCTGAGAGAGTGAGCATGTTGGAGGCTTTACTCAGCCCTTGCACTACAGAGATAGGACCAATTCCAGAAAGAATCATCATGTAAGCAGAGGCCAAGGAATGGATGAAATCTCCTGGAACGGTATAAATGGGTTTAAGTACTGCACCTAACTGATCAGGAGAATATTCATCGGCGATGCTATAGCCTTCAAAAAAATCCTCGGCAGTGCTGACAAATGACCCAACCTCTTTTGGTTCAATCCCCGCATCAAGGTAAGCCTTCATGGCGGCTTCATAGGTTAATTCCCTGTAAGAGACATCAGGAGTGGTTGCTCGAAATCCTGTTGTCCCAATTCCAACAATTGCAACTCGTTTTGCCATCTTACTTCTTCCTCCTTTCTTTTATACTTATACTTTTTAGTTTTATTATAAATACTTCACCCCACCCCCCTCCTTTTGAATTTTGAAATTCGAATGTTAAAACCATAAATTGATTTATTGTTAGTCTACAAAATCCACTTAACGTAAACTGTAAAATTAAGTTAAAAAAAATTTAATTGGAAAGAGAATACCCAATTTTTAATATCAGGTCAAGATTTATTTTTAAAAATTTAATATTTGGTTTATTTCCAAATATATTCAATAGGTTAGATACTATTATTTTCTTGGTTTAATGTTTTCTTTAACCCAGTTTACGGCTTCTTCAAGAGGAGTGCCAGGAGTAAAAATGGCTTTAACTCCATATTGGGTAAGGGCAGGGATATCTTCTTCAGGAATTATCCCACCTCCAAAAACGATAATATCTTCTGCCCCTTTCTTTTTAAGGAGTTCGATGACTTCTGGAAATATATAATCATGAGCGCCAGAGAGGATCGACAGTCCAATGGCATCCACATCTTCCTGGATGGCTGCTGAAACAATCTGCTCAGGTGTCTGATGAAGCCCGGTATAGATGACTTCAAACCCTGCATCTCGGAATCCTCGAGCAATCACCTTAGCCCCCCGATCGTGGCCATCCAAACCTGGTTTTGCAATCAGGATTCGAACTTTCCGTCCCATGAAGTCCTCCGCTACCCCCACCCTCTCTCCCTCCCCCATTTAGGGGGAGGGTAGGGGAGGGGGTTAAAAATATCCTGGATCGGTATATCTCCCAAAGACTTCACGCCAAACATCACAGATTTCTTGAATCGTGGCGTATTCCCTTACCGCATTGATGATGTAAGGCATGAGGTTTTCCCCATTTTGGGAGGCCTTACGGATTTTTTCAAGCAGTTCTTTTACCTTTTGATTATTTCGACTCTCCTTCACCTGGCGAAGTCTCTTGAGTTGCCTCTCTTCAATCTCTTGTTTCATCCTCCAAATGGTAATGGGGGGGTGATCGGTCACATATTTATTCACTCCCACTAAGACCTTCTCTCCGGAATCGATCTGTTTTTGATATCGATAGGCAGACTCTGCGATCTCGGCCTGAGGATAGCCTCTTTCAATAGCGGCAACCATTCCTCCCATTTCATCAATCTTTCGTATATATTCCCATGCCTCTTCTTCTATCTTATTGGTCAAGGCTTCTACAAAATAGGAGCCTGCCAGGGGATCGATGGTGTTGACCACTCCTGTCTCTTCCGCAAGGATTTGTTGGGTTCGGAGGGCAATGGTGACTGCTTCTTCGGTCGGGATGGCGTAGGTTTCATCCAAGGAGTTAGTATGGAGGGATTGGGTTCCGCCTAAGACCGCAGCCAGAGCTTCGTAAGCCGTTCGAACCACATTGTTATAGGGTTGTTGGGCGGTGAGGGAACATCCTGCGGTCTGGGTATGGAAACGGAGCATCCAGGAACGGGGATTTTTAGCCAGGAAGCGTTCTCGCATGATCTTTGCCCACATCCTGCGAGCAGCCCTGAATTTTGCAATCTCTTCAAAGAAGTCGATATGGGCATCGAAGAAGAAGGAGAGCCTCGGGGCAAAATCATCCACATTGAGGCCTCTTTCCATCGCCGCCTCAACATAGGCAATCCCATCGGCCAGGGTAAAGGCAAGTTCCTGGACGGCAGTGGCTCCTGCCTCGCGAATATGATACCCACTAATGCTAATGGTATTCCAACGGGGAACCTCTTTGGTACAGTATTCAATGGTATCCACAATGATTTTCAGAGAGGGCTTGGGAGGGAGCATAAAGGTTTTCTGCGCGATGAACTCCTTGAGCATATCGTTTTGGATCGTCCCACCGATATCCTTTTTACTTACTCCCTGTTTCTCTGCTACAACGATATACATGGCTAAAAGAATGGAAGCAGGGGGATTGATGGTCATGGAGGTGGTGACTTTATCCAGGGGAATTCCTTCAAAAAGGATTTCCATATCCTTTAGCGTATCAATGGCCACTCCACATTTTCCAACCTCCCCTCGGGACATGGGGGAATCACTATCGTATCCCATCAGGGTGGGATAGTGAAAGGCAATCGAAAGTCCTGTTTCACCGTGAGCCAGAAGGTAGTGGAATCGTTTGTTCGTTTCCTCTGGCCCCCCTAAACCAGAAAACATTCTCATTGTCCAAAGTCTCCCCCGATACATCGATGGTTGGATTCCTCGAGTAAAGGGATAGATCCCGGGAAACCCAATATCCTTTGAGTAATCTAACCCTTCGATATCCTCCGGGGTATAGAGACCCTTGATCTCCAGATCGGAGATGGTCGTGAAGCGGGGAAGACGTTCTGGGGTTTCGGAAAGAATTTTTGAAAGGTCCTCTTTCCACTTTCTCTTTTCCTCTCCGATCTTTTTGAGTTGGTCTTCCTTAAACATTTGCTTCCCCCCTTTTTGGGTCAGGGTTTTCGTGAAGTGTGATTCGAAGGTGCAGATTCATCATTCAAATGAATCCATGAGGCCGATTCAGATTTCAATCCCCTCTCTTGCTTTCATCCCTTTTTTGTAGTAATGCTTCCTTTCAACCATCTCCGTGACCAGATCCGCCTTTTCCAATACTTCTGGTTGAGGATTTCTCCCTGTCAAAACCAGTTCCACCCTCTGAGGTTTTAAATCCATCAGTTGAAGAAGATCACCGAGTGGGATCAACCCATAATCCACGGCCAGATTGATCTCATCGAGGATAATGATATCATATTCTTCATTTTCCATGGCACTTTTTACAAAAGAAAATCCCTCTTGGGCCAGTTGAATGTCTATGGGGTCTGGAGCCGTCTTTGAGACAAAGGTATCCCGTCCAATCATTTTGATGGTTAACAGGGGAGATAATTTTTTGGCCGATTCGACTTCTCCTTCACCCATGGTTCCTTTCATAAATTGAACAATCAAGACCTTCAGCCCATGCCCCACTGCCCTAAAGGCCAATCCCAGGGCGGCTGTGGTTTTTCCTTTTCCATCGCCGGTATAGACCTGAATCAATCCTTTTTCCATTGAAAATATTCATGCATAATTGGTTGGTTCGTAATGGTCAATTAACATTTTTAGCGGTATAAAATTAAAGCCTACAAAATCCCTCCCCACCTCCCTTTGTCAAAGGGAGGTGGGGACTTTTTAAATCCGAAATCCGAATTCCGCACTCCGAAATCCGCAATTAACAGACTTCCCTGAGCTGGGCCATAATCTGTTCGGTTTTAAAGTGCCTTAAACTGATGGCCCCAGAAGGGCAGGTGGCATTACAGGCACCGCAACCCTTGCAGAGAGCTTCATTAACCGTCATCACTTTTTTATAGGGATCAACCTTCAAGGCTCGGTATTCGCAGATCTGTTCGCAGAGACCGCACCCTGCACAGATCAGTGGATCGACGTTTGCAGTGATGGGTTCAATTCTTACTTTTTTTGCAAACAGAGGGATGGTGGCTCTTGAGGCGGCGCCATGGGCCTGTGAGAGGGTATCGAGGATATCCTTGGGGCCTTGACAGGTGCCCGCCAGAAAAATGCCGTCCGTAGCGGTATCGAGGGGTCTTAGTTTGGGGTGAGCCTCCAGATAGAAACGGTCAGGGCTCTGGGAGAGTTTGAGCAGGGTTCGAAGGTGATCCGCATCTTTCCTTTGGGTGAGCCCTGTAGCCAAAACCACTAAGTCCGCTACTTCCTCATAGGGTTCTCCCAAGAGTTCATCGTCTGCTTTGATGACCAATTGTCCGGATCTCTGATAGATTTCCGAGGGAATCCCCTTGCGATAGAGGACCCCCTTCTTCTGGACCTGTTCATAGAATTCTTCCATTCCTTTTGCAAAAGCCCTTATATCAATATAACAAACAGTGACCTTCGCCTCTGGGAGTTTCTCCTTGAGGAGATAAGCCTGTTTGGCCGTAAACATGCAACAGACCCTCGAACAATACTCATTCCCCACCGTTTTATCTCTCGATCCCACACATTGGATAAAGAAGATGTTCTTGGGCTCCTTTCCATTGATGAGAAGTTTCCCTTGGGTAGGACCACTCTCTGAGATTAATCTTTCAAATTCCAAGGCGGTGATCACATTGGGATAAACTCCATAGCCAAATTCCGGTTTGAGTTTAGGGTCGAAGAGGTCATAACCTGTGGCCACAATGATTGTTCCCACCTCAACCGGAACCTCTATCCCAACCTCTTCAAACCGAACTGCCCCTTCAGGACAGACCTCCTTACACCTGCCACATTCCCCCTTCTGAAGGTAGAGACAGTTTTTTGAGTCAATGAGATAATGGTGGGGGATGCTTTGGGGGGAAGGGAGATAGATGGCTTTTCTTTTCGAGAATCCCATATTGAATTCGTTTGGAACTTCTACTGGACAGACCTCTTCACATTTTTTACAAACGTTACATTTTTCTGGATCTACATAGGCGGGATCATGTTTAATCCTGACTTTGAAATTGCCCACAAACCCCTCCACCTCTTTCACCTCGCTATGGGTGAGAAGGTGAATCAGGGGATGGTTCCCTGCCTCCTCCATCTTTTTAAGAAGGAGGGATGAAGTTTCTATCAGATGGGGGAGAACACGATCGATTTGCAAGAGGTGTCCTCCCAGAGTCGGGGATTTTTCGACCAGATAAACCTCAAACCCGGAGTGGGCGATGTCAAGGCTTGACTGAATCCCTGCAATCCCTCCACCAATCACCAGGACTGCTGGTGTTACCCCGACTTCATTTTCCTCGAGGGGTTCATGAAGCGAAACCTTAGCCACAGCCGCTGCAATTAAATCCATCGCCTTTTTCGTGGCTTCCTCCTTGTCCTGATGAACCCAGGAACACTGTTCCCTAATATTGGCCATTTCAAAAAAGTAAGGATTTAGTCCTGCTGAACGGCAGGCATTCCGGTAAGTGGGTTCATGCATTCTTGGAGAGCAGGCGGCGACCACAATCCGGTCTAATCTTAGAGTTTTAATGTCGTTTTTAATCAGGTCCTGGCCAGGATCCGAGCACATGTATTGATAGTTTCTGGCGATTGCTACATGGGGGAGGCTCTGGGCAAATTCGGTCACCTTTGCCACATCCACCGTGGCCGCAATATTGATCCCACAATGACAGATATAAACCCCGATCCTCATAATGCGAATGTTGAGAGTGGAAAGTCGAAGGTAGTTATTAAATCCACATTCTACTTTCCACTTTCTCCCCTCCTTCCATTAGCCAGCAAGGCACAGGCCAAAGAGGCAGCTCCGCTGGCCTGAGCCACTGTATCTGGAATATCCTTTGGCCCCTGACAGCATCCTGCCAGAAAAACCCCTTCCACCTCGGTGAGGATGGGATCGAGGCCAAAGGCTTCTGAATAAAATTTATCAGAGGAGTCTTTTAGACCAAGCATGGTTTTTAACATAAGGTCTTCTTTTCGTGGAACAAGTCCAGACGCCAAAACCACTAAGTCTGCCTCCAGTTCAAAGGGTTCTCCAAGGAGTGTATCCTCTCCCCTAACAAGTAACCTGCCATTCTTTCGATAAATCTCAGAAGGGTTCCCTCGGCGGTAGACAATCCCCTCTTTCTGAACCCTCTCATAAAATTCTTCAAACCCCTTTCCGAACGCCCTCACATCCATATAGAGAACAGTGATGTGGGCATCTGGAACCTTATCCCTGAGGAGGTGGGCCTGTTTAGCGGTATACATACAACAGACCCTTGAACAATACTCATTTCCAACGGTGTGATCCCTTGACCCCACACAGTGAATCAAGACAATCTTGTTGGGTTTCTTCCCTTCAATGAGGATCTCCCCTTTGGTGGGACCGGAGGCAGAGCAGAGCCTTTCCAGCTCAAGACCGTGAAGAACATTGGGATAGAGTCCATATCCAAATTCAGGCTTGTTCCTGGGATTAAAAGGATCAAAACCAGTCGCAACCACAATGGTCCCTACCCGAAGCTCAATGATTTCTTCCTTCATTTGATAAACCACGGCCTTAGGCTGGCAATATTTGGCACATTCCCCGCAGTCCGAGCAACCTCCACAACTGAGACAACGACTGGCCTCCTCAATCGCTTCTTCGGGGGTAAGACCAGGGTGAAGAGGTTTCACCATTTCAGGGAGGGTTTCCCTCTCCTTTCGTTTTGAATCAGGTAATTCCGCTCTCACCGGAGAGACCTGTTTCCCCTCCATCTCCCTTCCAATATTCAGATCCTCTCCTTGAAGATAACGATCAATCGAAATGGCTGCCTTTCTCCCCTGGGCCATGGCTTCAACAATGGTTCCTGGCCCGGTGACAGCATCTCCTCCTGCAAAGACTCCTTTCAGATTCGTTTCGAGGGTGAGAGGATTGACCTGGATTGTGCCTCCCCTATGTTTCTTTAGCCCTTTAAAGAGACGGATTAATGATTCTGCATGGGTTGAGCCGACTGCGATGTATATGGCATCAAAGGTTTGAAGGAGATCGGTCACCGGAAAATCTTTTCCCACTTCGGTGTTAAGTCGGATTTTAATCCCCATCTTGCGGATGATCGATAAGTCTTTTTCAATCACCTCTTTCGGCAATCGGTAGGGGGGAAAGCCATGGGTTAAAAGTCCTCCGATCTCGCCCTTAGATTCGAAAAGCGTAACACGATATCCCATCCTTCTTAGATCATGTGCCGCAGTTAGCCCAGAAGGCCCAGAGCCCACAATGGCTATCTTTTTATCTTTTTCTTCGCTGAGAGTGAATTCAAAATCGGGTTCTTCTACGTTATCGACAAGGAATCTTTTGAGATCGCAGATGGAGACAGGTCGGTCCTGTTCGATTCTTTTGCACTCCCTTTCGCAGGGATGGGCACAAGCGTAAGCGAGAATTCCTGGAAAGGGAAGCGTCTGCCGAACGAGGGCAAGGGCCTCTTTAAACTTCCCCTGGGAGATGAGCGCCACATAACCCTGGGCATTGCAGTGCAGAGGGCAGGTGGCTGTGCAAGGAGGTGTCCCACGACGATCGATCGTATATTTGAGAGGGACAGCCTGTGGAAATGGAATGTAAATGGCCTTTCTTTTTCCCAAACCCATATCAAATTCATTGGGGAGAGTGACCGGACATTGAGAAACACAATCCGCGCAGGCAGTACATTTGCTCACATCAATATAGCGGGGCTTCTTCCTCACCCTCACCCTAAAATCCCCAGCCTTCCCCTCAACCCCGATCACTTCAGAATAGGTGAGAAGGTTGATATTGGGATGGTTCGCAGTATCGACCATCTTGGGCGTGATGATGCAGGCAGAACAGTCAAGGGTCGGGAAAGTCTTATCCAGTTGGGCCATATGACCACCAATAGAAGGATCCTTCTCTATTAGGTGAACCTTAAACCCTTTATCAGCAATATCCAGGGCGGCCTGCATCCCCGCAATGCCCGCGCCAATCACTAATGCCTCGGGGATGATTTCTTTGGGTTTCTCCTTTATCAACGCAACTCACCCAACATGATGTTTTTATAACTAAATTCGAAATGCGAATATCGAATTTCGAAACAAATCCAAATCACCAGAATTCAAATGACCAAAAATTCAAATCTTAACATGGTTCGAATTTTTGACTGGTGGTCAGTTACTTTAGTTTTCCAATCAGGGCAGAGGCGATGGTATTTTTTTGAATCTCCTTCGTGCCCTCATAGATTTCTGTGATCTTGGCATCCCGATAAAAACGCTCAACTTCATATTCCGTGATGTATCCATAACCCCCAAAAATCTGAATGGCCTCATCCGATACCTCCACCGCGGTCTTTCCCGCATACATTTTGGCCATCGAGGTGAGTTTTGGGTCAATCCTTTTCTGATCGTAGTTCCAGGCGGCTTTGTAAGTGAGAAGCCTGGCAGTCTCGATCTTGGTGGCCATATCTGCCAGTTTATGTTGGGTGATCTGGAAATCGACCAACTTCTTCCCAAACTGGGTCCTCTGTTTGGCGTAATCCAGGGCCCTATCAAAGGCTCCTTGGGCAATGCCCAGGGCCTGGGCAGCGATCTCAATTCTACTCTCATCGAAAAATTCAAGGACCTGGTAAAACCCTTTATTTTCTTCTCCGAGAAGATGGGTCAAGGGGACCTTCACCTCATTGAACGAAAGTTCAGCCGTCGAGGTCATCCGGATGCCCATCTTTGGTTGGATCTCAGTGGCCTCTAACCCTTTTGTCCCTCGATCGACCAGCAAGGTGGATTGTCCCCGGTAGGTGGGTTTTGCATTGGGATCGGTCTGACAAAGGACGACAAAGAAGTCAGCCAGGGAGCCATTGGTAATAAATGTTTTAGTCCCATTAATGACGAACACTTCCCCCTGTCTGACCGCTGAGGTGGAAAGCAGGGTAATATCGCTTCCATGATCAGGTTCAGTATAGGCGCCTCCAGAAATATATTCCCCTCGGGCTACAGGAAGAAGATATTTCTTTTTCTGTTCTTGGTTTCCAAAACGGAGCACCACCTCTGAAGAAAAGTCAGCAAGGCTTAGGGCAATGCCCACCCCAGAATCTTTTCGGCAAAACTCTTCCACAATCAGGATATTTTCAAAAACGCCATATCCCTGACCTCCATACTCTTCAGGGAAATGGATTCCAATAAATCCGAGTTGGCAGGCCTTTTTCCATATCTCCCTTGGAAAGGTATGGGTCTGCTCCATCTCTAAGATTTTCTCTTTATCAAATTCTCCTTGGATAAACTCTCTTGCGGCCTTCTGGATATCCTTCTGCTCTTGGGTCAATTCAAAATCCATCGGTTACCCCTTTTCAGTTCGGAGTGATGAGTTCGGAGAATTAAATTCTTTAAGATTTTACTCCGAACTACGAACTTCGAACTCAAAACCCTATTTTTAAATCTCTATTTTTTCATCTCCTTAATCTTCTCTTTGATCACGGGGACGATCTTAAAGAGGTCTGCCACAATCCCATATTTCGCCACACTGAAAATAGGGGCCTTGGGATCTTTGTTAATCGCAATGACCGTACCTGCTCCTTTCATTCCAGCGACATGTTGGAAAGCCCCACTGATCCCAATGGCGATATAGACTTTAGGCTTGACCGTCTTTCCCGAAGTTCCCACCTGGCGATCCTTAGGCAACCATTTCTTATCCACCACAGGCCTTGAACAGGAAAGCGCCCCTCCCAAAAGGTCTGCTAACTCCTTGACCATCGGGATGTTTTCAGCATCTTTAATTCCCCTCCCGATGGAGACGAGAATATCGGCCTGGGTGATATCGACTTCTCCTACGGCTGCCTCCACATACTGAAGAAATCGTTTCGCCAGTCCTTCGCCACTTAAGGAAGAGGAGATGGGAACGATCTCTCCTGGCAGAGGATCTTTTTCAATCGGAGGAAAAGCCCCTGCACGAACCGTGATCATAAAGGGTCCCTTTTTTTGAAAGGTCACAGAGGCATTGACCTTCCCCCCATAGAGTTGACGGGTAAGCACAAAGGATTCTCCTTCTGGGTCGATCCCGATACAGTCGGTTGCGAGAGGCATCTTTAAGTGTGCCGCCAGACTTGGAGCAAAATCCATTCCGGTGGCGGTGTGGCCGATCAGCGTCAGAAAGGGTTTCCTATCAGTAATGATTTGGGCCAGAACCTTCTCATAGGTCTCTGAATTATAATTTTCAAGTTGATCCTCTTCTATGAGGAGAACCCGATGGGCTTTGGGTTTTAAAAGATCGGCCATCGGGCTGATCCCTTTCCCCAGAAGGGCAACGCTGACCTCAGCCCCGATCCTCTCTCCTAATTCCCTTCCCTTGGAGAGCATCTCCCAGGTCACATCCCTCAATTCCCCACGTCGATGTTCAGCGACAACCATGATCTCTTTCATCAGACCAGCCCTCCTTTATCCTTCAAAATTTCAAAAACCTTTGTGGCAATTTCCTCAGGTTTCCCCTCTAACATCTCCGCCCCTTCTCCAACAGGGGGCAGAAATATTTTTTCCAAACGAATATCCGAACCTGAGAGGCCCACCTCGTGAGGGTTAAGGTTAAGATCAGAGGCTCCGTAGGCTTTAATCTCCTTTTTCGCCACCTTCCGTATTCCCATGATCGAGACATATCGAGGCTCGTTAATCCCTGTTTGAATGGTAAGAAGGGCAGGAAGGTCGATCTCAAAAACCTCCTCAAGACCTCCTTCTAATTCTCGATGGACTTTGACTTTCTTATCCTGTACCTCAACTCGATTGACCACAGAGGCATGGGGAATACCAAGAATCTCAGCAAGGGCTACACCCACCTGGCCAAAGCCATCATCCTCTGCCTGGGTGCCTGTGAGGATGAGATCATAGGGTAACTTTCGGACCACTTCAGAAAGGATTTTTGCGGTCACAAACCCATCCGATCCTTGAAAAGCAGGATCGGTAAGGCGAATGGCCTCATCTGCACCCATGGCCAAGCACTTCCTGAGAGATTCATTGGACTCCTCTCCTCCCATGGAAAGCACAGTTACCGTACCCCCAAACTTCTCTTTAAGGAGGATGGCCTCTTCAATGGCATAAGAATCCCATTCATTGAGATCGAATGCCAATCCCCCTTTTTCAATATCCTTCCCTGATTTGTCAATGACCACCTCGGCGTCGGCTGTCTCTGGGACCCTCTTTATACAGACAATAATATTCATTCCGTTTCCTCCTTCCTCTTTCTTAACTTAGCCCATTTTGGATTTGGGTCAAGAGTTGTTCATTTCAGTTTTTCAACCTTTACAAAAGCCATTCCTTCCTCCTCAAGCAGTGGGCACGGGAAGGGGGCAATGACGACTCCCAAGGCTGGCTTTAGAGAAAATTTAAGATTCATTGTGATCGATTGACCCTCGGGAGTAGAAACTTTGACCCACTCTCCCTCCTCGAGGTTGAGTCTTTTGGCATCTTCGATATTTATGTTAAGGGAGGGTTTTTGCATGACCTTCCTTAGGCCATCGCTTTTTAGACTGAGAAGCCCTGATTGAAAAAGGGAGGCGCCTTGAACCAGGCAGAAAGGAAACCCTTCGGGATGAACCCAAGGGGTTTTTGCCCTGGCTGGGATCAATTTTGCCTTTCCCCCCTTGCTCCCATGAAAACCATTCGAAAATAAATAAGTCGATCCTTTGGGCCACTGATCGCCATCCTCGATTCCTCGATAGAAGGGATGGTTTTCCGATATCTCTTTAAAGATTGCTTCAGGGGTCTGTCCTGATAAAGGGGATTCGAGTCGCCTTAACAGTTGTAAGAAGATATTAAAATCTGATCTCGATTCATAGAGAGGGGAACGAATTGGGTTGAGTTTTTGAACCCTCCGTTCCAGATTGGTGTAGGACCCTTCCTTCTCAATAAAAGAACAGACAGGGAGAAAGAGATGGGCCATTTTTGCAGTTTCAGTAAGAAAAAGATCTTGAACAATGAGGAAGGGAACCTTCTCTAAGACTTTTTCCCAGCGAGGGCTATAGCGAAGAGGGTCCTCTCCAACCAGATAGAGAAGTTTAATCCTTCCTTCCTGTATCTTTTCTAAGAGAGGTTTTTGGTCTTCCTCCTGAAAGATTCCCATATCGATTGCCCCTTGACTGTTACACTTTTCAAGGAGGATGAGGATTCCTGAAGACTCCTTTCCTATATGACCGGTGATAAGGGCGAGATTCGATGAGGCAATAGCAACCTCCTTGGTTTCAAGGTGGGAACCCCTGGAGGAACCGAGGAGAATCATGGCCTTCTGGGCTCGGGCAAAGGCTCTGGCAGCCTTTTTGATGGTGTTTCTCTTTTCTTCGGAGAGGGCTTCAAACTCTTCGGAAAAAGAGTTGATGCTTTGTTTAAGTTCATCAATTCCCTCGGTCCTCTCCTCAATAAATCTCTTATCCTCAAGTCCTTCCTCCAAAACTGTTTTAATCATAAGGTTGAGAAGGGTTACTTCCCTCTTAGGTTTCTCAACCAACCGTATGGCAGGAGGGGAGAGGGGAGAGATCTGAGTGGATCGTGTGAGATCAATATCGTGGCATCCGAGGACGATTAATTGGGCCCGATTTCGCCGAATCGCAAGATGGATTTCATTCTTAACGATAGGGTGGGTTTGGCCTGGATCAATCCCAATTACGAGGATACAATCTGCGTGTCGTATTTCCTGAATCGAGTTGGTAGAGGCAGATACTCCTAAGGTCTTACCAAGGCCTTGGGTCAGTGCCAGGGAGGCTGAACTCCATCCCTGATCGATCTGGTTGGTCCCGATGGAAGTCCGGAAAAGTTTACTGAGCAGGTAATACTCTTCATTGGTCAATCGGCTTGAGGAAAGACACGCAATCGCTTCTGGTCCGTGCTGATCTTTAACCTTCTCTATCTCCTGGGCAATAGATTGGAAGGCCTCTTCCCAATGGATCTCTTTAAGTTCACCATTGAACCTTTTCAGTGGTTTTTTTGCCCTCTCTGGATGATCAACGAAGTCCCATCCGAATCTGCCCCTTACACAAAGGTTCCCATCGCTTGGACCTTTTTCATAATCGGAAAAGACCCGTTTAATTTCTCCCCCTTGAGAGCCCAAGGTCAATACACATCCGCATCCGCAGTAAGGACAGGGCGTCGTGGCCTCTTCTAACTCCCAGGCCTTCACGGTATAGTCGAAACGATCACTGGTGATTGCACCCACCGGACAGGTGTCCAAACACTGACCACAAAATTCGCATTGTAGAGGCCGATGGAAATCCGTATCAATCAGTGTTTTAATTCCCCTTTTTGAGTAAGAGAGTTCTCCTACGCCTTGGACTTCATCACAGATTCGAACACACCGACCACATAGAATACATTTGTTGGGATCTCTCTGAATGAGAGGAGAACGATCATCTGTGGGGAAGGAGATTCTTTCCCAGGGAAAAAGATTTTCTTCTACTCCATATTCATAGACATACCTCTGGAGATCGCATTCCCCCTCCTTTTCACACCTCGGGCAGATCATGGGGTGGTTCAGCAGAATCAATTGGAGTTGGGTTCTTCTCGAAGCAAAAATTTCGGGTGAAGAGGTGATAATTTCCATCCCTTCTTTTACGGGGGTGAAGCAGGATGGAAGGAGTTCCGACTTTCCTTTCTCCTGAACCAGACAGAGACGGCAGGCTCCAAAAGGGGTAAGCCTTCGATCGTGGCAAAGGGTAGGGATTCGAATACCAGCCATTTGGGCGGCCTCGAGGATCGTCTTCCCCTTCTCGACCTCAACCGGGATGCCATCCATGATCAGTTTAATCATGTGAGTCGTAGTGATCATCGGAAACAGCCTAAATCCGAAATCCGAATGTCGAAATCCGAAACAAATACGAAATTCAAATTTTCAAATGTTTAAAACCAAAACATTTCGAATTTTGAATTTCGGTAATTCGAAATTGTTTCGAAATTCGTACTTCGAATTTTGGTTTCTTCCTCTTTTTATTCGATGGCTCCAAATCGACAGGCCTGGATACAGGAACGGCAACGGATGCACTTATCCAATTGGATCACCGCTGGGGTCTTCTTCTCCCAGGTGATTGCCTCCATCGGACAGGCCTTCTTACAAAGTCCGCACATTTTACATTTTTCAGGATTCACCTTGAACTGAATCAGGTTCACACAGACCAGGGCAGGGCATCGCTTCTCCTCAATATGAGCCTCATATTCATTGCGAAAATACCGAAGGGTGGAAAGTACAGGATTGGGAGCAGTCTTTCCCAACCCACAATGAGACGTCTCCTTGATATGTTGGCCCAACTTTTCCAGACGCTCAATATCCTCAATTTCGCCCATTCCCATTCCAATTCGGTTCAATAGGTTGAGCATCACCTTCATCCCTACTCGGCAGGGAACGCACTTTCCACAGGATTCGTCCACAGAAAAGTCAGTAAAGAACCGTGCGGTATCCACCATGCAAGTAGAATCATCCATGACAACCAGACCGCCCGAACCCATCATGGCCCCTGCCTCATCGAGGGAATCGAAGTCCACCTCGGTGTCAAGAAGGGATGCAGGAAGACACGCCCCTGAGGGTCCTCCAATCTGGATGGCCTTAAATTCTCTTTTATTAGGAATTCCACCCCCGATATCATAGACGATCGTTCGAAGGGTGGTTCCCATGGGGACCTCAATGAGACCCACATTATTGACTGTCCCTGTGAGGGCAAACACTTTGGTTCCTTTCGATCCCTTGGTGCCCATCGAGGCGAACCATAAGCCTCCTTCTCGGAGAATCGAAGGGATGTTGGAAAATGTTTCCACATTATTGAGCACGGTAGGTTGTCCCCACAAGCCTGCTTCCGTGGAGCGCGGAGGTTTGATCCTTGGCATCCCTCTTTTCCCTTCAAGGGAATACATCAAGGCAGTCGATTCCCCACAGACAAAGGCACCGGCTCCTGGGTAGATTTCAATATCGAAATTGAAGCCAGAACCCAGAATATTTTTTCCTAAGAGGCCATAGTTTCTCGCCTGATCAATCGCGATATGGAGCCTATGGATAGCCAAGGGATATTCTGCTCTCACATAGATATAGCCCTGATGGGAGTCAATCGCATAGCCACAAATAATCATTCCTTCTAAGACCGAATGGGGATCGGCTTCCAATATCGAACGGTCCATAAAAGCCCCTGGATCTCCTTCATCCCCATTACAGATCACATACTTGGGAAAAGAACGATAACGCCGTCCTTCCTCCCATTTTTTCCCAGTCGGAAACCCCGCTCCTCCCCGCCCCCTCAATCCAGAAACCTTGACCTCATGAATCACCTCTTCAGGAGTCATGGAAGTAAGCACTTTTGCAAGGGCCACATATCCCTCCCTTCCGATATATTCATCAATACTCTCTGCATCAATAAGACTGCGATTTCGAAACGTCCTCAACACCTGATGATGGAAAAAAGGAATATCTTTCATCAAGGGAATCTTCTCTTTGGAAATGGGATCCGTGTAGAGAAATTTTTCTACAGGATGTCCTCTCAAGAAATGTTCTTCAACCAAAAGGGGGATCTCCTCAGGATTAAGTTTCTTATAGAAGAGACCTTCTGGGTAGACCACCATGATCGGGCCTTCTGCACAGAAACCATTGCACCCAGTGACCACCACCTTTACTCTCTCTGAGAGCCCGCGGTCTTTCAGTTCCGTTTCCAACCTCTCTTTTACCTTCAAAGAGTTACAGGAAACGCAACCGGTCCCCCCGCAAACCATCAACCGATACTCCCCCTCTTTCGTAGCCATTTCAGAGAGAGCCTTCTCTTTGATTCTTTTTAGGTCTTCGATCGTGATTGGAGGCATACCGTCCTGATTTATTGATAAGAGTTCACAATTTCGATGGCTCTTTTAGGTTCTAACATTCCGTAGGTGTTATGGCCAATCACCATCACCGGAGCTAACCCACAAGCCCCGAGACAACGAACCGCTTCCAGGGAAAATCTCCGATCTTGTGTAATTCCACCCACGTCAACGTTTAGTTCCCTTTGGAGATTTTCTAAAATCTGTTTCGAACCCCTCACATAACAGGCCGTTCCCATGCAGACCCGGATGATATATTTTCCCCTCGGGATGGTTGTGAAGAAGGCATAAAAAGAGACCACTCCGTAAACCTGGGCAGGGGGGAGATTAAGACCCTCTGCAATCCGATGTTGGACTTTCTGGGGAAGGTACCCACAGATATCTTGCGTCTCTTTTAAAACAGGAATCAGGGCTCCGTGCCTTCCCTTGTATCGGGCGATCACCTGTTCTATTTGGTCCCATTCCTCTTTAGAAATGGTTTCGATCCACCTCATCCTGAAAGGTCCTTTTAAAACAATAGAGAAGAGTCGTGTCGTTCATCCTTACCCTGAAATGTAACCTGATTACGGTTCGATGGCTTCTGCAAGCAATTCTACAATGTCCATGACTTTAATCTTTTCCTCATTCCCAGAGGTTTTTACAGCATCCTCAAGGGTGAGGACACATAATGGACAGGCGGTTACTAAAACCTCTGCCCCCAATTCCACTGCATCCTGGACACGAATTTCAGCCAAACGTTGACCCGTATCCGAAGAAGACTCTGCCCACATCCTGCCTCCCCCTCCTTCACAACATAAACTCCTTTCTCGGGAGCGATCCAGTTCCTTAAAGTTTAAACCAGGTATGGCTTGGAGTAGGATTCGAGGTTCATCAAAGATACTATTTTGTTTCCCTAAGAAGCATGGGTCATGATAGGTGACCACTCTCTTAATCTCTTTTGAAAAGGAGATTTTTCCTTCCTCCAACTGTTTGGATAAAAGTTGGGTGGTATGAAGGACATTAAATTTTCCTTGGGGATACTCATTTTTAAAGGCATTAAAGCCATGGGGACAGGAGGTAAAGATCTGTTCGATCCCATAGGTCTCAAAATTTTGTATATTTCCTTCCATTAACTCCTCAAAAAGACCTGTTTCCCCCATTCTTTTAATCTCATTCCCACAGCATTGTTCTTCATTTCCTAAGATTCCGAAATCCATTCCTATCTGGGTTAAGAGGAATATTAGCGATTTTGCAATTTCTTGAATTCGGGGGTCAGAGGAGGCAGTACATCCTACAAAGTAAAGAGATTGAGCGTGGTCTCCTTGTGAGAAGTCTTTCACCTTCAACCCCTCAGGAAGATCCTTCATCCATTCTGTCCTTTTGCCTTTTGATTTTCCCCAGGGATTTCCATGCTTATAGGCATTTTCCATTGCCTCGATGATCGTCTTGGGAATATGACCTTCCTCCACTAACAACCCCCTCATCCCAATGACCAGATCCATCGGTTTCAACCCCCTCGGACACCGCAGAGTACAGGTTTTGCAGGTGGTGCAATCCCAGAGTTCCGATCTTTCCTTAAGATGTTCAAGATGTTTTCCTAAAATTCCTTCAATCATGAGTCGGCGAATGTTAAGTTTTGATTTCAGGGAGACAGGACATCCTCCCGTACACTTTCCACACTGATAACAACCATAAAGATCAAATTTTTGAGCAAAAGTCATTTCAAGGGATTCCACTTTCCTTAGCCTCCCCAAATAGATTGCACATTAATTCACAATCTTATTCGTAACAAATTTAGACTATTCTTTCAATATCTCTCTGGAGATTACAATTCGTTGGACTTCAGAAGTTCCTTCGTAGAGGGTAGTACCAATGATGTCTCTGAGGTAGCGCTCAACAGGATAATCTTTGGTATAACCATATCCACCAAGCATCTGAACCGCTCTGATGGCCACATTCCTTGCTGTTTCTGTAGCAAAGAGTTTGGCCATGGAGGCTTCTTTTGTAAAGGGCTGTCGATTTTCCTTAAGGTAAGCAGCCCTTAAAACCAAGAGTTGAGCTGCCTCCAGTTCCGTGTAGGAGTCTGCAATCATCCATTGGATGGCTTCAAAACTGGAAAGGGGCTTCCCAAAGGCCTCGCGTTCTTTGACATAATTGACGGCAAAATCAATCGCCGAAAATCCCACGCCAACGGCCAAAGAACCAATGCCAATCCTTCCTCCATCCAGTTCCATCATGGCAATCTTAAACCCTTCCCCCTCTCTGCCCAGCAGGCAGTTGGCTGGAATGACGCAGTTATCGAAGAATAGTTCATTGGTCTGGGAGGCTCGGTGGCCCATCTTTTCTTCGGCCTTTCCCACGATAAAGCCAGGAGTCCCTTTTTCAATGACAAAGGCACTAATGCCTTTCCCCTTTCGGGCATTCTTATCTGTGACCGCCCAGGTCACGGTGACTCCGGAGGCCTCCCCACTTGTAATTAAAGTCTTCGATCCATTGAGAACATAGGTATCTTTTTGGCGAATGGCTGTGGTTCGAATATTTGCAGCATCTGAACCCGTATGAGGTTCGGTAATGGCAAAGGAGCCTGCGGGATACTCACCACTACACAGTTTAGGCAGATGTTTGTTTTTAATCTCTTCTTGGCCAAACTCATAGATGACCTCGGCGACCATGTTGGTTACCGAGGTGGTAACTGCATGAGAAGCACACCCCTTTGCAATCTCCGTAATGGCGAGGCTATAGGCTATCACTCCAACTTCAGATCCGCCCAGATGGGCAGGGATATTCATCCCCATCAGGCCTAATTCAGCCATCTTTTTTAGATTCTGGTAAGGAAACTGTTTCTCTTCGTCATAGAGGGCAGCAATGGGTTTGATGTTTTTTTCCGTGAAGTCCCTCACCATATCACGAATCATTTCCTGTTCGGGTGTGAGTTTGAAATCCATCTTTTGAAATCTAAAATTTCAGATTTCAAATTTCAGATTGATTTTCTATTCAGTATTTTTCAATTTGCAATCTGAAATCTGCAATTTGAAATATCAGTATTGATAGAATCCTCTTCCGGTTTTTCTTCCAAGGTAGCCTGCATCGACATATTTTTTAAGCAGGGGACAGGGGCGATATTTAGAATCTCCAAATCCTTTATAGAGGACCTCCATGATGGCTAAACAGGTATCAAGCCCAATCAAATCGGCCAGGGCAAGAGGACCCATGGGGTGGTTCATCCCAAGTTTCATCACCGTGTCAATGGCTTCAGGCGTTCCCACTCCCTCAAAAAGGGCAAAGATGGCCTCATTGATCATGGGCATTAGAATTCTGTTGGAAATAAAGCCGGGGAAATCATTTGCTTCTACAGGCGTCTTTCCCATCTTCACGGCAAGTGCCTTCACCTGATCAAAGGTTTCTTGAGAAGTTTGGAGACCCCGGATAATCTCCACCAATTGCATGACAGGGACTGGATTCATAAAATGCATCCCAATCACCTGGGAAGGCCTTTGAGTCGCAGAGGCAATCTTGGTAATGGAAATGGAGGAGGTGTTGCTTGAAAGGATAACCTCCTTTCGGCAAATCTGGTCTAGTTCTTTAAAGATGTTCAGTTTAAGGGTCTCATTTTCGGTGGCGGCTTCCACTACAAAATCAACCTCTGCCAAATCCTTCACCTGGATGGTTCCCTTGATTCTTCCCATTATTTCTTCTTTCATCGGAGAGGTAATCTTTTCCTTCTCAACCATTCGATCTAAATTTTTAGAGATCGTGTTCATGCCTTTTTGAATAAAGGACTCTGCAATATCACTCATCACCACATAAAATCCTGATTGGGAAGCCACCTGAGCAATCCCATTTCCCATCTGTCCTGCTCCCACCACACCGATCGTCTTGATCTCCATATATTCCCCTTTTTAATCAATTTGTTCCACGATGAGGCTGACGGCCTCCGCTCCTCCCAGACAGAGGGAGGCCATCCCCCTTTTCACTCCCCTGTCTTTCATCGCATAAAGCAAGGTGGTCAAGACCCTGGCTCCACTGGCTCCGATGGGATGGCCCAGGGCCACTGCTCCTCCATGGACATTCACCTTTTCCCAATCGAGGCCAAGAGTTTTGATGATCGCCACGGTCGTAGCAGCGAATGCCTCATTGATTTCAAATAGGTCAATCTCCCTTAGAGCCAGGCCTGCTTTTTTGAGTGCCTTTGGAATCGATTGAATGGGCGCAACCAGAACATCCTCCAATTCCACCCCTGCTTCTGCCTGGGCTCCCACTCTGGCCATTGGTTTGATGTTGAGGGATTGGGCTTTTTCCTTAGACATCACCACCAAAGCACTGGCCCCATCGCTAATCTTAGAAGAGTTCCCAGCAGTTACCACTCCCCCTTCCTTAAAGACCGACTTCAGTTTCGCCATTGCTTGAAGGTCGGTATCCCGAGGTCCCTCATCCGTATCAAAGAGAATGGTCTCTCCCTTTTTCCCGGGTATTGGAACGGGAAGAATCTCTTCTTTAAATTTCCCATCCCGAATCGCCTTCATAGCTTTCAGATTCGATTCGTGAGCAAATCGGTCCTGTTCCTCTCGGCTGATATTAAATTTTTTTGATTGGATTTCAGCCGTATATCCCATATGATAGTCGTTGACTACATCCCAGAGACCATCGTGAACCATTCCATCTATCAGTTTCCCATCCCAGAGGCGGTAACCTGTCCTTGCATTTTCCAGATAGTAAGGGACCCGACTCATACTTTCCATCCCGCCTGCCACCACCACCTCTGCATCGCCAGCCATGATGATTTGAGTGGCCAGCATCACCGCTTTGAGTCCTGACCCACAAACTTTGTTAATCGTAAGGGCTCCTGCCTCCATAGGGAGACCTGCCTTAATCATTGCCTGGCGCGCAGGGTTTTGACCCAGGCCAAAGGGAAGGACGTTTCCCATGATTACCTGATCGACGTCCTTTTTTTCAATCCCTGAGCGCCTCACCGCCTCCTCAATCACCTTTCCACCCAATTCCGTTGCACTCAATGGGCTCAGGGCACCCAGGAAGTTACCGATGGCTGTCCGGACGGCGCTCGTGATCACTACTTCTCTCATCCTTTTCCTTTCCTTTTGGAGAATTTTCATCAAGATTCAGTTTTTGTCGGATTTTTTCTTTATATTCTAAGATTTCGGTCTTTAACTTCATTAGATTTGTGATCCGGGTATCAATTTTTTCGGCGTGGCTATCCAATAATTCTAAGAGTCGAGGTAAGACCTTCTTATTGGTTCGGTGAATTTGATAGATATCTTCCAGTTCATGCATCTCTGAGAGGGTGAGACCAAGATGTTTGAGCCTTTGAATAAATTTAAGGCGTTGGTAGTCTTTATCCGTATAAACCCTTTTGCCCCCTTCAATTCGTTTCACGGAATTTAGAAGCCCGATCTCTTCATAATAGCGGATCGTCCGAGGGCTCATCTCTACTAAGTGAGCCAATTCACCAATCTGGTAATATTTGGTCCCGTTTCTTTCCATAAGGAGGTTAAATATCACTTAACGTAAACTGCCAAATTGGGAGAAAAAAATAGAATACTCGAGAAGCACAAAGTAAGATATGGATAAAAAAATATAGAGATGAGGTAAAGTAAAAGATTTTTCCCCATCTCCACAATCTCCATGTCATCCGACCTCCCGTTCTATATTGAAGATCCTTCAACCTCCGTGTCTCTCTCTTACCCTATCAGAATTGTTGTCGATTACTTCAACATTACTCTTTACAGGTTAGATCGGTTAAACCGAAGGCCATTTGCCTACCGATAAGACTGGATATCCTGCCTTCTCCAACTCCTTAACGATATTTTCATAGTCTTCAGTTCGAATTCGGATAGCCGCAATTCTTTTGCCTTCTACCATGAAGGACGGCGTAACGATACTAATGATGTTGACCTCAAACTTTTTTAGGATTTCGAGGATCCCAAGCATGGTCCCTGGTTTATCCTCAAGGGCGACAGTCAAACGAGTCCCTTTCTGCTTGAAGCCAAAGATATCGACGAGGTGGTCCAGGGCGTCTGATTCTGTAAAGATCCCATATAACTTATCTCCCTCCACGACAGGGAGACAGCCTATCTTATGCTCACGCATGAGATTAACGGCCTCTTCGATAAGCGTATCAGGGGTGATCGTAATCAGTTTTGACTTTGGAGTCATAAAGGAGGCGACCTTCAACTTTCCCAAGAGATAGTTGAGTTCTTGAACGCTCAACAAGGTTGCATCAGAAGGAGCTGCTTCACGAATATCACGGTCAGTGACGATCCCTACCAGATGACCGTTTTTATCCACCACTGGCAGGTGACGAACCCCCTTCTCATGGATGAGATTTCGGGCCTCATAAAAGGAGGCATCGGGACTAATCGTAATAGGATCCCTCTTAATCTTTTCGCGCATAAAACCTTTATAATGAATCTTCATAACCTCCTCCTTTCTCTTTTTTGGAAATATCTTAGCATATCGGGTAAAGATCCGTCAAAAAATTATTTTATCAAAAATCAGTCCCAACTCCGCTGATCGTCGATCTTTTTGGCTCCTTCTGGTATCGTGCCCGATGGAACAAATTGAACTTCCCCCCTTAGCTTCATCACCTCCCGGATGGAGGTTTCGATCTCTCCCTTTAGCCTTTCGGGCTGAGAGACTTCTTCTCTAAGTTCTACACGGAAGATCATTTCGTCTTTATGGTCTTTCCTTATGACTACTACCTGATATCTCGCAATCTGAGGGTGTTTTTGAGCGACTTCATCGACTTGGCCGGGGTGAATAAAAAGTCCTCTCACTTTGGTGACCTGATCGACACGACCCAAGATCTTTATCAATCGAGGAGAGGTTCGTCCACAGGGACAGAGCGTTTCCGTCAGAATCGAAAGGTCTCCTGTCCCAAAGCGAATAAGGGGGTAGGTTTTGTTAAAGGTGGTCGCTACAATCTCTCCAGTTTTCCCAGGACCTAAGGATTTGCCGGTTTGGGGATCGACAATTTCGACAATTTTATCATCGGGAATGTGCATTCCATTCTTCTTGAGACATTCATAACCAAGACAACCAATATCTGCTGTTCCGTAGGTCTGTCGGATAATCATTCCAAACTTTTCCTCAAGGGTCAACCGAAGGGATTCCGGAAGCATCTCTGCAGCCACAAACCCCACTTTTAAGTTTAAATCCTTTTTTAGGTCCAACCCCATCTCCTCTGCCTTTTCTGCGATATTGAGAAGAAAACTTGGAGTCCCGCAAAATCCTGTGGCCTTAAAGGTCTTTAAGATATGGACCTGCTGTTCAGTATTTCCAACGCCCGTGGGAATGACGATGCATCCAACCTGATGAAGGGAGTTATCTACCATATGTAACGCAAAGGGGACCATATGGTAACTGAACGTATTGATGACCACATCGCCTGGACGAAATCCTCCTGCATACATCCCCTGTGCCCAGCCCAATTCAGTATATTCCTCTTCGCCGGGTTCGTAAATCGGTCCTGGAGAGACATAGATCCTTCTCATCTCCGAAATGGGAATCCCTTCAAATCCCCCGAAGGGTGGATTTTTCTTCTGAAGTTCTACTAAGTCGGCTTTTTTAGTCACAGGGATTTTTTCAAGGTCCTTAATAGTTTGAATATCCTTGGGCTTCAATCCCACAGAGTCCATCTTATTTTTAAAGGCGACCGAATTTTTATAGGCATACTGGACGATTCCTCTCAGTTTTTGGTTCAGATATTCAAGGCGCCTTTTCGGCGGCATGGTCTCAAGATTTTTCTTTAGATAGCCCGCAGTACGATCCATTGGATCCTGTTTCGGCATTGCGACCTCCATTGGGAATAAGCAGGAGTCAGTGATCCTTTAATAAAAAAGCCGTTTTTTCAGTGATTATTTTATATTAGAGGTTAATCACTCCACATTGTTAATGGTTATTGATTATCGGTTATTTTTGGTTTGTTCGGGGGCCTGACTTTATCTCCTTATTAGAGAGGTCAGGCCCCCCGTCTTAGGGTCAATTATTTTTTTGGAAATTTTCCTTCGAATGGGACGAAGACATCTCCCTTTTCCGTATTGAAAACCGCCATCCCTTCGGAGACCTTGATTCCAAAAGCGAAATCTCCGATCTTGGTATACCAGCCTTTAATCAGGTCAGGGATATTTAGGTTCCACTCTTTTACTTTTGGCGCTTGGGCGACCAACAGAGTCAAACGGATCGTCGCTGAGTCAATCACACTGACAATCCGATATTGACTCGTTGTGTTAGGAGGGAAGTAGACTTGATCGTAATAGGTTGGAGTTGCAATTTCGATATACTTCCCTGGAGCCGCTTCGAAGGAAACCGTAAATTTAATGTTGTCCAATTTAACATTATATCCGCTTGGGTTATTGACATTGAAGACGAAACCAAGAGCAAGAGGAGTTCGGTTGGGTAGGTCTACCCATGGGAAATAACTCATTACCTCAACCCGATCCAGAGTGACCTTTGGTTTTCCCGCTTCCTCTGTTGGAAGGAGGCCCGGTTTGCAAGCGGTTATCCCCCCAATAGCAAATGTAAACATGATCAAAATCAAGAATAATCTTCGCATAGTAACCCTCCTTTTCATTTCGAATGTGGTCAGTAGTGAGTGGTAAGTGGCAAATTCTTGCTTTTGCTATTTTTCTCTTTTCGCTTTTGAAACCACTTTCAACTCACCACTTGTGACTTACGTTCTTAGGTGAGCCAGCGTTTCCGGCGTTTATAATGCTTCACCTGTCTGAAGCTCTTTCGTTCACCGAGGTCCGAGAGCCCAAGATAAAAGTCTCGGATATCAGGATTTTCCTTCAACTTCTCAGAGGTATCATGCATCACCAGTCTTCCGTTCTCAAGAACATAGGCATAAGGGGCTACCGTCAGTGCCAATTTTACATTCTGTTCCACCAGAAGAAGTGGAATCCTTTCTTCTTTGTTCAATTTGCTGATGATCTCAAAGATTTCTTTGATGAGAAGAGGAGCCAATCCCATGGAGGGTTCATCCAGAAGCATCAGTTTGGGTTGGGCCATCAAAGCCCGACCGATAACGGTCATCTGTTGCTCTCCTCCACTGATGAAACCTGCAAGAACGTTTCGGCGTTCAATCAATCTCGGGAAATAGTGGTAGACCATTTCGAGTCTCTCTTTAATGGCCGAACCATTTCCTCTCAGGTGAGCCCCGACCCGGAGATTTTCTTCCACGGTGAGATGTTCGAAGACCCTTCTTCCTTCGATGATCTGGAAAATTCCTCTCTTGGCAATTTCCTCAGCAGAAAGATGATGGATCCTTTCCCCCATGAACTCAATGCTTCCATCGGTCACTTCTCCATCCTCATGCTTGAGAAGCCCAGAGATGGACTTGAGGGTCGTTGACTTACCGGCTCCGTTGGCACCGAGAAGGGCAACGATTCCTCCATGAGGGACATCAATGGAGACTCCTTTCAGAACCAAGATTACTTCGTGATACATGACCTCAACGTTATTGAGTTTCAATATGATTTCTGAGTTTTTGGGTTCCAATTCTCTCTCCTTTACTCATTTATGCCATTACCAGCCTAGCCAACCTGCCCATTTATCCGGGAATTTTGCTTTCATATCGATTTCTGCAACCGTCTGGGGTTTCCCCTTGATGACCCTTCCAACCCTGACCACAGAACTGTACCGATGATCCGTAGGGGTAATCGTGACCAGTTGGCCTCCCAATTTCCTCAATCCATCCCAATTCCTAAAGGATTCAAAGGCCTCTTTAATCCCAGGCCCATTCAATTTGCCGGCCTTATCTGCAATTTTCATTGCTTCGACAGCCAGAGTTACCTTCACCCAGCCCTGAATGGTTCGTATCAATCTGTTCTCCAGCGGAACACCTGGGTTTAATTTTTTACAATACTCAAGAACCGTTTTCTTGGCCGGGTATTCATCGATAAAAAGAGCACAGGCAAGCAATCCCATCGCCCCTTCAGCAGCCGGCCCAGCCAGTTTAGGGAGGTTTTCATCAAATCCCCAATTATTGATGATATGGTCTGCTCCAAGCCCTAAGGCATAAGCATCTTTCAGAGCAGCAGATACAGACATCGTGGTGTTCCCATGCCAAACCAAGTTGGCTCCAAAACCTTTGGCAGCAATGACCTGGCTTTTTGTATCCAAAGCGGTTAAAGAGACGTGTTGATCTGGCCCAATTTCGAAGCCCAAAATAGAGGCCTGATCCTTAATAGCCTTAATTGGAGCGGTGGCATAAGGAGAGGCTGTATCCATGAAGCAGACAAATTTGGGTTTCACCCCTTTTTCCCTCAGACCTTTCCATTTAGGATCTTTCTTCCAGACCTCTTCAAACCAATAGGTGATGGCTCCCCGGGCATTGGTAGAATAGTCAGTTCCATAAACAAAATTATAAGGGGTCTTTTTGGGGTCACAGAGATGACCTGAAAAAGAGCTAGAAAGGTAGGGCATCTTATCAGCGTTGATCGTTGGGGAGAGGGCTTCGGTATCCCCTGTTCCCCATCCTAACACCATCACTACTTTATCGTAGTCCCTAAATCTTTTGTAGGTAGTGATGGCCTCTGGAACTCGATACCCATAATCGTATTGGAAGAGGCGGATCTTTTTACCGTTGACTCCTCCTGTGTCATTATAATATTGGACGGCTTCGCGGACCCCCAGGGCTTCATCCTTCCCTACATCTGAAGTGGCTCCTGTAGTATCCTGAAGCGCTCCCAACCTAACTTCCTGGGCGAAACCCCAAGTCACCCAGAGCCCAAGGATTAAGATTCCAACCATGATCAGACTGATTCTCTTTTTCATCATTTTTCACCTCCATAAAAAAATATCATGTTTCGTGATGCGAAGTTCCCCCTATCTTAAACTTCTTCCCCACATTTTGACGAGCATCACCTCCTTTGGAGTGAAACATGATTGGTGATTCGTGGTTCGCAAAAAGGAAATTTATTTTCTTACGATTTACAAACCACGATTCACGAATCACTTTTAATATGAAAATGGCCATAGATTGAAATAATTCTTAACCTGCCACCAGCGATATGATAACCCATTCGGTTCATAGATTAAAAAAAGAGCAATGGCCAGTCCAAAGGCTGCCTCTTTCACATATAGAAACTTTTCAAGCAAATGGGGTAAAAAGGGCATGAGATTTAGGAAGAAAGGACTTTGGGTTAAGAAGAAGATGAGAAACTTTAGACCTTCTGGGATGAGAGTCATAAATAAGGAACCAAAGATGGTTCCATAGATACTTCCAACCCCTCCAATCAGGATGACTCCCACCAGCCAAAGAGACCAACCAAAATGGAAATGTTCGGGACTGACCGCTGCAAGGGAAGTGACCCAGAAAGCCCCTGCGATCCCGCCAAAGAATCCTGCAACAAAGAAGGCGAGTAGTTTATAAAATACGATATTGACCCCCATGGTTTCAGCAGCAATATCATTATCTCGTATGGCGATCCAAGCCCTTCCGATTTTTGACCTGAGGAGATTGGCCATGGCAAAAGTAAGAAGGACGAGAAGAACCACCATGAGGTAGTATACATCTTTGTCTGTCTTGATGACCCAGGGGCCAATCTTTACAGTTCCTGGAGGAATAGAGAAGGCCACCCCACGCCCTCCAATTTGACTGACATATTGAGTGATAAAGAATTCAACCGTAATAAACTGGGCTGCCATCGTGGTCATAATGAGATAGAATCCTTTGACCCGAGCAGATGGGAGACCAAACAGAACACACCATAAACCCCCTACAAGTCCACCGATAATCATCGCGATAGGGTAGGGGACATGGAGCTGGAGCATCAAGAGGGTGCAGGTATAGGCCCCGACTGCAAGAAAGGCAGCGTGTCCCAGGGTGACCTGACCACAGTAACCAATAAGAAGTTGTACCCCCATTGCGGAGAGAATGGTATACCCTACCACATTGGCTACGGAGATAAGATACATCCCTGCGAACTCAGGGATAAGATAGAAAATCGTAATAAAGAGAAGGATCATCTTCCCCCACACGAATTTGGTCTGCCACCAGGCGTGATCCTGGCGATAATATTGATGATAGACACCACAAGGTCGGTAACCCATATCAAACCTCCCGAAAATACTGGAATCCTGCAATGATGAAATAGTGGGATATTGGGTTTAGAAAATAATCTGAGACGTAGCTTCTTGAATGGCCAACTTTATCCATGGTTCCTTTTTTTCCAATATTCCAAAATTTCAGGTTTTTTAAACCCGTTCAATCCTGATCCATCCCCATAAGCCATAGGGTTTAAAGAGCAAAATGATCACCATCACGAAGAACGGAAACACGTCTTTCACTCCACCTGGAGTAAACCGACTTAAATAACCATCGGCGAGGTTCTGAAGGACTCCAATCACCAATCCCCCGACAATGGCTCCAGGGACTGAATTGAGGCCTCCCAATACAACAGCAGGTAAGACGAGAAGACCCAAGTAGCCTACTGAAATATTTAAGCCATTGATGTTCCCCAGGAGAGTTCCTCCAACCCCTGCCGCCATAAAGGCGATTGCCCAAGCAAGGGCATAGACCACTTTTGCGTTAACCCCCAAGGATAATGCAGCCATTTCATCATCTGCTGTGGCCTGCATAGAAAGACCCCATTTCGTATATTTGAAAAAGGAGACAAAGGCTAAAAGAAGGATGATCGAGGCCACAAAAGCCCATAGATAGACTTGACCCACAACGATTTTCCCTAAGAAGATAGGTTTCAGGGGAAATACCGGTGGGGTGAAGACCACGGTATCGGTTCCCCAGACCAGCTCAACAAGCCCCTTAAAAAAGAAAGAGAGTCCGACCGTCACCATGATCACGCTCAGAACAGGTTCTCCCACCATCGGTCTTAAAAAGATAACTTCCGTGAGGATACCGAGAATAAATCCAATAACCAGGGTGATCAACAGAGCCAAAATAAATGGGATGCCTAGGTGATATAGGGTGAGACAGATATAGGCTCCGATTAAGGTTAATTCCCCCATGGCCAGGTTAAGGACCCCTGAACATTTATAAATAAGGGTCCAACCTAATGCGACCAGCGCATAGATGCTCCCTACGAGGATTCCTGTAATAAAGAGCTGTAAAAAGATCTCCATGAAAGCCTCCTGTTTTCGTTGTTCCTATTTTTTAATGTTCCATAGATTTTTATTGAGGGACTTCCATCACCCTTAGGTCCGTTTTGATATGGACCACCCTTCCATCCTCATAGGTGATATTGGTATCCATATGAACCTTCTCTGTATCTGAATAGAGACCTTTGACAATGTCTTTATATCGCTCTTCCACAAAGGCTCGTCGTAATTTTCGAGTTCGGGTGAGTTCGTCATCATCTGCATCAAATTCCTTGTAGAGATTGACAAATTTTTTAACCCGAGCCACCGGGGGGAGATCTCTGTTCATCTTGATGATCTCTTTCTTTATCAGTTCATAAACCTCAGGGATTTGAGAGAGTTCAGGATAACTGGTATAAGCAATATTGCGGTCCTCTGCCCATTTTCCAACCACCCCATAGTCAATGCAGATGACCGTGGTCACATAGGGTCGGTTATCACCAATGGCCCAGACGTCTTTAATATAGGGACTGAATTTCAGACGGGTTTCTAAGTATTGAGGAGCGAATTTCGTTCCATCACTGAGGATCATTACATCCTTGGTTCGGTCAAAGACGACCAGATGGCCCTCCGTATCGATAAACCCCGTGTCTCCAGAGTGAAGCCATCCCTCACGAAGAGTTTTGGCTGTCTCTTCTGGCATCTTGTAATAACCTTGGAACACAGATGGACTCTTCGAGATAATTTCGCCTTCTGGGGTAATTTTTACTTCGGTCTCAGGAATGGGTTTTCCTACTGTATCGAATTTGATGTCGTCGTTTCGATGGAGGACGGATATCCCAGCAATCTCTGTCTGACCATAAATCTGTTTCAGATTCACTCCGATAGCATGAAAGAATCGAAAATGGTCAGGACCCATCGCCGCTCCACCCGTGTAAGTATAACGAATTCGGGAGAGGCCTAAATGGTCTTTTAATTTTTTGTGGACCCCCAGATAGGCCAGATAATTCAAGACGTTCCAATACCATGGGATGGACTTCTTTGAGAACTTTAAATCCGCAACGTGATAACCAATCTTCATTGCCAATTCATAAGCCTTCCGTTTGGACCAAGTCGCATCCAGGTATTTGACCTGAACATTTCGAACCATCTGTTCATAAATTCGAGGGGGAGCGAACATCACATGAGGACCGATCTCTCGGATATTTTCCTGGGCAGTTTCGGGTTCCTCCGGGAAGTTAAGAGTAAATCCTGCCTGAATCCCACAGGAGATAGACATCATCTGCTCTCCAATCCAGGCAAAAGGAAGGTAGGAGACGAAGTCATCTGTCTCAAAATAGGGGTCCACCCGCATTAAGTTTCGGCCCATGGTCAACATATTGTAATGGGTTAAAAGGGCACCCTTTGGAAGGGCGGTGGTTCCTGAAGTGTAGAAGAGAAGGCAGATGTCATCTCCTTTCCCTTTTTGAATCATATCCTCAAAGAGGCCTGATTCTTTTTTGGCTACCTCTTTCCCTATCTTCATCACCTCTTTTATGCTGATCAAAATGGGATCGTCATAATCCCTCATCCCTTTTGGATCGTCCCAGATCATCCTTTTGAGTTTTGGACATTTATCTTTGATCAAGAGGCATTTGTCCACTTCTTCCTGGCCCTCCCCGACCATGAGTTTGGCATCGGAGTGGTCAATGATATATTGAACCTCATCAATTAGAGAATCTTGGAATAACCATACCCCCACAGCGCCCACACACATGGCAGCCATTTCCGCCCAGAGGGCTTCTGGACGATTATCACCAATCATGGCTACCTTGTCCCCTTTTTCTAAGCCAAGGGAAACCATGCCCAGGGCAATATGCTTTACATTTTCATAATACTGTTTCCAGGTGATGGGGACCCAGATTCCAAATTCCTTTTCTCGCATAGCGACCTTTTTATCCCCATACTTTTGGGCAGACTGGAGAAAGAGTTTGGGAATGGTTAAATCTTTCGTAATTTCTATTTCTTTCCAGCTACCTGCGCGTGACATAGAGCTCCTCCGCCTCTCCTAAGTAGGCTTTGATCACACTGGGATTCTTCTGAACCTCAGGAGGTGTCCCTTCGGCGATCTTTTCACCAAAATTTAAAGCCATCACCCGATGGGAAATATCCATGACGACCCCCATATCATGTTCCACCAAGACACAGGTTGTCTGCCAACGTTCTTCTTCATTGACGTCTAATATAAATCGCGCCATATCCTCAACCTCTTCCAAATTCAGGCCTGCAAGAGGTTCGTCCAGAAGGAGGATTTTTGGGTTGAGTGCCAGGGCCCTTGCCAACTCTACTCTTTTTTGAAGTCCATAGGGAAGCATCCCAACAATTTTATCTCGGATATGTTCGATCTCAAGAAGGTCGATAATCTCCCTCTCAATGAAATCTCGGTGCTCAATCTCCTCGCGAGCAGTCTTTCCAAAATAGATCGCCCCACTCAAGAGCCCTGTTTTTAGATGAATATGACGACCCAATCGGATATTATCGAGTACGGTGGTCCCCTTGAAGAGTTCGATCTTCTGGAAGGTTCGAGAGATTCCCAATTGAGCCCTCTGGTAGGGTTTGAGTCTGGTAATTTCTTTCCCTTCGAATTCGATTCTTCCTTTTTGGGGGTGATAGAGGCCATTAATACAATTCAGAAGAACAGTTTTCCCTGCGCCGTTTGGTCCAATAATAGAAAAGATCTCCCCTTTTTTAACTTCAAAACTGACATCCATTAAGGCCTGGACCCCTCCAAAGGCCATATGGATATTCTCCACCTTAAGTTGGACTTCATTGGTCACCGCCATTAAAAACTCCTTTCTTCAAAGGGAGTCATTGGGTATCTAATTGAAAATAAATAATAACATAGAATAATGAGAAGAAATTCCTTGACTAAGGGTATTGAGATTGATAGAAATGAATGATTCAATATGCACTTTTTTCCTTCAACCATATTTTTTAAAAAAATGGGGAATTTTAAAAGAGATGGGGGTATTACTTAAAAATAAAAATTTAAAAATTAAAAGTTTTATTATCAAAACTTTCTTTTTTTGTCAAGAAAAAAATCCAGTTTACGTAATGTGAAAAAAAACACAAGTTATTTTTAAATTTCAATAGGTTATTTTCAATAGATTTCGATTTCTGTTAACTTTTTAACCCGTTAAATCAACTCCTTAATTATCTTTAGAATTCCCAGTTATGGGACGATCCCCTTAATGGAAATGGCATCTAATGGGCATACATCCTCACACTTCGGCATCCAAAGCAACTCTCTTGATTGACCACCTTAATCTCATTGTCCTTCAGTTTTAGACAGGAGAGGGGGCAGACCTCCACACATTCTGCACACGCATTACAATGGTCCGAAATTTCGATGATGGTCTTCATCGTTATTTAGGATTTCGGAATTTCGGAAGGAATTTTCTTGTTTTGAAAGCGTGATATCAATACCCATAAACCACCTCCATAAAGACAAGATCTTGGGTTGATTACAATGTTTTGGGATTTTTATATCTCTTGGATTATTTTGTCAAGGTTTTTATTCGAATAAGAATGGATATTGATCTTTCCAAGAGTTTTGGATTAAATATCAAATTAATTTTGGTCGATGATTGAACATTTTTAATCCCACGAATCAAAAAAAGAAAGTCGAGACACAGGGGAGGAAGAGAATATGAAACCAGTCATTGTGGTGGTGGATATGCTTAAGGATGCCTTTAAAAGAAAGGATCATCCCCATACCCTCCAATATTTGGAAATTGTTCCAAGAATAAAAAAATTAATTGGCCAAGCGAGAGAGATGGGCATCCCCATCATCTTCGCCTGCGATAGTTTTTTGGAAAACGATTTCATCTTCAAGGGGAAAAAGCCCTATTGCATTAGGGGGACGGAAGGAGCAGAAGTCATTGAGGAACTGAAACCAATCGGGAAAGGGGAAATTCTTTTAAAACGTCGGTTCAGTGCCTTTTTCAAGACCGATCTTGATCAAACCCTTCGACTTCTTGGAGTGGATACAGTAGTGATTACCGGGATCAATACCCAGGTCTGTGTCTATGCGACCGCTATGGATTCGGTCTGCCATGACTTCCATACCATCGTTTTGGAAGATTGTACTGCCTCTGGAGATAGAGAAGTCCATTGGAAGGCTATAGAGGTTCTTAAACAGTCAGGGTTGTCTCCCCTTCTAAGAGTGATGGCTTCAGAAGAATTCTTAATGGAGATAGGCGGGAGAAGGGATGAGGCGTAACGGAAGGGGATGAATCTTCAGGAAAGAGCCTGACCCCCTCTTGCTATCCAAAGAGTATCCTTTCCGCATTTTTATAAAGGATGGCCTCGATGGTGGAGTCATTAAGCGGGAGAGATTTGATCATCTCGATATTTTTCCCAATACTTGAGGGAATGGTAGGCCAATCCGAGCCAAAGATCACTTTCTCACGATTCTTCTCGAGTTCAGGGAAGTAGTGGAGAAGATTTTGAGGGGGCAACCCCGTGATATCCATATAGAGATTTTTATGAAGGCGAGAGAGAAAGAAACATTTCTCATACCAGAACCCTCTTCCGCTGTGGGCCATAATGATTTTTAAATTGGGAAAGTCAATGGCTACATCGTCCAGATAGATCGGATCGCAGTACTTCAACCTCGTCCCTTTAAAGATGGAAGATCCAATATGATAGATCACCGGGATTCTGAGTTCTTGGGCTTTGGAATAGAGGGGATAGAGTCTTGTCTCATTGGGGTAGAAGAATTGATAAGAGGGAAGAAATTTTAGTCCTCTGACTCCCTCCCTTACATAATCTTCAAGTTTCTCCACAAGGTCATCATGGAGGTTTGGATTTAGTGAGGCGAAAGGGAAAAGCATCTCCTGTCCCCGGCAAAATTCAATCACTTCCTCGGTAGGGACAAAACCACTGGTGGCTGGGGCACATTCTGCCAGGACCACTGCATAGGTAACTCCCTGGGACTTTAGATAGGCAGAGAAGAGTTCCGGATGACTGCTGAACTCCTCGATCTTAGCGTAAAACTCTGGATTGACCGACTCCAAATAATTGAGCCAGGTGGGATTGAGCAACTCCTTTCGAACATAATGGGTATGAAAATCGATCACCCGCATCTTTGTTTCACCTAACCGTTAAGATTTTTTTGACAACAAAATCTTAAGAGAAACTCCCTTTGAAGTCAAGCAATAGATTTCCCGGCAGTCCTTTTTGGGAACTGTCACGGAAGCATTCCAACCTTTCAGTAAATGGCTTGACACGTTGAGGGGATCATAATAAAATTCAGCACAGTCTTTCACCGAGTTTTCTCAACATTTGGATGGGGAGGTGGCATCATGGAGGTCATGGTCTACGGGATAGTCAATGGCATGACCTTTGTCTTAATGGCGATGGGATTCTCTTTTGTTTATGGGATTAGCCGATTGCCCAACTTTGCTCATGGGGCCCTCTATGTGGTTACAGGGTTTGTTACATGGAGTTTCATTAACAGTGCAGGACTTCCTTACTGGTTGAGTGTGATTTTATCTCTCCTCATCGTTTCTCTCATTGGGATGGCCATCTATCAATTTGTCATGATCCGGGTAAGGGGCATGCCCATCTCAGAAATTATTGTATCCTTTGCCATTGCCCTGGCGATTCTTGAGGGATTACGCTTACAAGGAATTGGAGGGTTTAAAGGCTTTATCGGTCCAGGGTATGTACTACCCAGGGTGGTTGACGGAGTTATCGAAACACCTTGGGTAACCATTGATATTCAACGCCTTATCCTCATCGGAGTTGGATTACTCCTTTTGGGAATCATGTGGCTCTTTACCCACTACCATAAAATAGGGCTTTCCCTTCGAGCCATGGCCCAACATGAAAGGGCTGCTTTAATGCTTGGCATCAATTCGGATCGCATGGCCAATATCGCCTTAGGCATTGGTTCAGCGTTAGCAGGATTGGCAGCCATTGTGATTATGCCACTGGGCAATGTCAATTGTGAATCAGGATATAGCGTTCTGACCAATGCGATTGCTGTCTGTGTGATCGGAGGGTTAGGAAGCTGGGTAGGAACCATCCTTTCGGCGCTCATCTTAGGTCTTGCCACCACCCTGATGTCTGCTATGGGAGGAACGATGTGGAATAATGTGCTGGTCTTTGGACTCATTATTTTGATTCTGATTGTCAGACCTTCGGGTCTTTTTGGGAAGCAAAAAGAACTGGAAGAAAGAGTATAAAGACGAAATCCGAAGCTAAAAGGTTAAACTCTAAATCCAAAATCCTAAACTCGAAACAAACTCAACTGCCTAAAACTTAAATTAATTGAATCGTTGGATAAGAAGTCCAGATGGGTTTTTGGATTTACAATGAATATTTAAGAATTTTCTTCTCACATTTATGCCCCCTCACCCTTCCCCTCTCCCCCTACCTACCGTCAGGCAGGGGGAGAGGGAGGGGGTGAGGGGAAAATTTCAAATATTTTGGGCTGGGATTTAGAGTTTAGGGTTTAGAGTTTAAACAATGTCGGATGTAAATTGGGATTGCGCTCATGGATAAAAATCCGGTCACTACAGAGAGACGTAAAGAACGGTTAGATCGGGGGATCAAGGCTCGAACCGAAGGGCTTTATGCGATCCAGTCGTGGCGAGAGGTGTTGTACCTCATTGCACCCCGAGCCAGTTTGATCATCGGGTTGCTGATTTTACCTTTGATATTGCCAGGTCTTTACTGGCAAAGGGTCTTAGCCTTGGCAGGGGTTTATGCACTCCTGGCCATCTCCTTCGACTTTTTGGCTGAGAGGGTAGGGTTGGTTTGCATCGGGGGAGCCTTTATGATCGGGGTGGGGGGCTACATTTCCGGAGCACTCAACTACTATTTTAAGTTACCTGTTTTTTTGACAATGCCCATTGGCACATTTGGCGGAGCCTTTCTTTGCACGTTGTTCTGGCTTCCCTGTCTCCCCCTCCGAGGAATCTACTTTGCGGTGGTGACTTTTATGTTCCCGTTCTTGACCACAAGCATCATTTTGGCAGGAAATCTCTTTGAAGGGACAGAAGGGTTAAGCCCAATTGCAGGCTTCCCCAGTACATGGATTGGTATTTATCTCATCCTGGTCATCCTTCTTGCGTCCATCTTTGGTCTGAGGAGGCTATGTGGTGAAGATATCGGGGTGGTCTTGGCCGGCATCAAAGACAATGATCAAGCCGTATTCGCTTCAGGGATCAATGTGACAAGGGTCAAGGTCTATGCCCTCTATATCGCCAGTATGATTGGGTGCTTTGCTGGGGCATTTGTGGCACATTTTTCAGGCTTTGTGGGGGTGTCCCTCTTTGCGGTGGACTTTTCTATTATGCCGATCTCTGCCTGCATCATGGGAGGGCCGGGGACGCTTGCAGGTCCTGCATTGGGTGCCCTCATCCTTGCTCCACTCTCTGAACTTCTACGAGGATTTGGTCAACTTCGGGTTGTCCTTTACTGTTTTGTCCTTGTAGGGTTTATCCTTTTTAAACCAGAGGGACTGCTCAATTGGGCAGCCCGAAAGTATCATCAAATAGAGCACTGGGTCAAGGTGTAGGAGATGGAAGAGCCCCAAAAGAGCATCCTCAAGGTTAGACATCTGAGTAAATCCTTTGGCGGAGTGAAGGCCCTCCAGGATGTGAGTTTTGATCTCCTGGAGGGAGAGGTTCTTGGAGTGATTGGGCCCAATGGTTCAGGGAAGACCACATTGGTCAATACCATCACCGGATTTGTTAAACCCGAATCAGGAGAGGTCTTCTTTAAGGATATAAGAATTACAGGCCTCCCACCTTATAAAATTGCAGATCTGGGTGTGGCCAGAACCTTTCAAGTCGTTCGACCCTTTCTTAGCCTCAAGTCCTTTAAGAATCTGGTTGTCCCCCTCTGGTCACCAAGGGCTCGCCGATTCGCAGGAAGCAGAGGCGGGGACAGAGATGCGGTGGCGATCGATCTGCTTGAGGAGGTTGGGTTTGAAAGGGATGCCTATGTCCCCTACAAATCTGCCTCTGCCCTTCCTCTGGGATATCTGAAACGACTTGAACTGGCCCGCTGCCTCGCGCTCCGACCTGAGGTGATTATTTGTGACGAAGTCTTTTCAGGGCTCAGTATGAGCGAAATCGCCAGCATGGTTCCCCTGATTGAACGGCTGCGGATGAGAGGGGTGACCTTGATGATGATTGAACACAGGTTGAGGGAACTTTTTTCTGTGGCAGATAAGGTGATCGTATTGAGTTTTGGTGAAAAGTTGGCCGAAGGCAAGCCTGACCAAGTGATGAAGGATGAGAAGGTTAGAAGGGCTTATCTTGGAGAGGAAATAAAACTGTGAGCGCCATCCTCGAGATTAAAAACCTCATGCTATTCTATGAAAATGCCCTTGCCATTAATAACGTGACCCTTAGAGTGGACGAGGGGCTGATTGTAGGGATTTTTGGATCGAACAGCGCAGGCAAATCCTCTCTCATGTATTGTATCTCCGGGATCATTTTGGATGTGAGAAAGAAAGAAGAGATGAAGGGAGGAGAGAGAATTACGCTCACAGGAGAGATGAAGTTTAAAGGGGAAGATATTCTCAATGTTGAACCAAGCGAGCGAGCTAAAAAAGGGATTATTCTTTGTCCAGAAAGACGCCTCATCTTTCCGGAAAGCAGTACCATCGAGAACCTAAGAATGGGGGGGTATCTGGCCACTAAGACTCAGGCAAAAAAGACCCTGGAATATGTTTTTGGACTCTTTCCAGAACTCGAAAGATTGAAAAGGAGACCGGGAGGGTTTCTCAGTGGAGGGGAGCAACAGATGTTGGCCATCGGGAGGGCATTGATGGCTCAACCCAAACTCCTTCTGCTTGACGAACCTTTGCTCGGATTAGCCCCGGCTATTGAAGTTAGGCTTGCCAAAGCGGTTAAGACCATCCGGGAAGAGACCAAAATTACCATCGTCGTTGCTGAGCAATATGCCAGACCGATTCTTCCTATTGTCGATTATGCCTATGTGCTTGAAAATGGAGGATTGGTCGCAGAGGGGACCGGGGGTGAGTTGTTAGAGAATCCTGATGTTAAAGAGGCCTACTTCGGTCTTTGATTCATTATCATTCTTTCTTTTTCTGAGCCTTCCTCCGCTCTTCGTCACGAATTTCCCGTCTTAGGAGTTTCCCTACCTTCGATTTAGGAAGCATATCTCGAAATTCAATATACCTTGGGACTTTGTAAGGGGCAAGCCTTTCCCTGCACCAATTGAGTAAATCCAGAGCGCTCACTCCCCTGGCATCTTCTTTTAAAACGACAATGGCTTTGATCCGTTCACCGGTCTTTGCATCGGGGACCCCTACCACGCAGGCAGCGATCACCGCGGGGTGGTCTTGCAAAACGGCTTCAATCTCGGAAGCAGAGACTCGGTACCCTTTATACTTAATGATATCTGCCCCACGGTCTACAAAATAGAGTTGTCCATCCTCACCTCGACGGGCATAATCACCCATACGGTAAAAAACCCTTCCATCCACTTTGACAAAGGATCGGGCGGTCTCATCGGGTTTATTCCAATAATGTTTGAATGTGTATTCACAGCGAACCAGAACTTCCCCTACCTCATTGGGAGGGACTGGTTCGAGGGTCTCCGGATCCACAATCAAGACCTCTCTGGAGGGCAAGGGTTTTCCTATTGATTCTGGATGGGGCTCCCGGTCAAAAGGGGAGGTAGTGGTGAAGCCAACTTCAGTGGCTCCATAACATTGATAGATTGGTTTTCCAAATTTTTTCTTCCAACGTTCATTTACTTCAGGGGGCAGTTTATCCGCCCCACATAGACAGAATCTCAGAGAAGAGCAATCATACATATCCACCCGATCGTGTTCGAGGATCATTCGGTAAAGGGTAGGGACACCCAGAAACAAAGTCACTCTATATCTCTGGATAGTATCTAAGATGGCATCCACGTCAGGAATCGGCATCAGGATCACTGGATTCCCCTTAGTCAATCCCCACGCCATGGTCATTCCCTGTGCCATTTCATGGAAGAGGGGGTTGATCATAATGAGTCGATCTTCACCCCCTTCACCTACAAACCCCTCGCTGATCTGACGGATTTCACTGACGAAACTGACCACTGCGGTATGGTTGGTGGGAACACCCTTGGGGAAACCTGTCGTCCCCCCCGTATAAAGAAGACGGCTTAAATCAGCCCTTGGATCAATTTCTATTTTTGGAGGATCCGGAGAAGAGGCTTTGATGAGGTCTTTAAAAAAGTGGACATTTCTATCTTTTTCGACCATCCCATGGGGTATCTTGTCAAAGATAGTTCCAACGGCTCTTTTCCACCAGGGAAGTAAGTCTGCAAAATTAGTAACGATGATGCCTCTCAAGCAGGTTTTTGGAAAGACCTCCTTCACATATCCAAAATTGGTGTCCTGGCAGAGGATATAAACCGCTTGGGCATCATTGATTAGGTATTCGATCTCAAAGGGAGTATAGATGGGAGAGACAGGGACGGGGGTAGCCCCAATCTTCATGGCCCCAAAAAAACCAGCGATAAATTGGGGAGAGTTGGGAATGTAGAGCATCACTCGATCCCCGTGGCTCACCCCCAATGTATACAGCGCCTTGGCAAATCGGTCGATTAACTCTTTCAATTCCGCATAGGTCCATGACTTTCCAAGGTAGATGATGGCTGGCCTGTCTGAATATTTATCGCACATCCGTTCGATGGCTGAAAAGACAGGTTCATCATATATCGTTTTCTCGTATGGACCCACCTGACCGTAGATTAACTCTTCTGAGGTCACACCTTCTCCTTAAGATGGGTTTGCTCAGAAAATAAGTTTCTGGGCTAAGGCCAGGGCAAGGATGCCGGTTTCGTCTATGGGTCAGGGCGATGGGTTTAAGATTAATAGGCATAACCTTTGCCCTTTGCCCAAACTGGCTTCCTAACCATTGCTTTAACCTAAAGACCGTTTCTCATAAAAATTACTTCGCTGGTTTCACCCAAGGGGGAAGTTTATACTCACCACTGGCAATCTTGGGTGGCCAGATACACACCCTTTTCCCATCCTGCCATTGCAGGAGTTGAGGCATCAAGGCCTCTTTAGGATCCGTTCCGTAGATGGCCTGGTGATTTGTTTTATCAAACCTCAATCTCCCTCCAGCGGTGATCATATCGGTTTGCTCAATGGCGGTCACTAAGGCATCGACATCTAATGAACCTGTGCGCTCGATGGCGTCTTTGAGCATATAGAGCACAGTATAACTTGGGACATTTCCAGTCCCTCGGGGTTCATCTCCCCATCTCTTTTTAAATGCCTTAAAAAAGGGTTCTGTAAGGGGTGTGATCTTCTGGCCAGGAAGGGTTCCCCCTTCTCCAGCAAACTCAACCAGGTAAGCCACCTTCCCACCTGTCTGTTTCCACATCACCGGGTCTTCAGTAGGTCCAACAAAGCCGATGGCTGCCGCCGGAATCTTCATGTCCTGCCATTGATTGATCATGGATAAAGCCTCAGGGGTATGATCCCAGATAAACAAGACCTGTGCACCGGATTTCTTAACATCCCTGAGAAGCATTGAGAAATCAGTGGTGGCAAGGGGGTGAACCTCTTTTCCTACAACCTCCCAACCTCCAGCCACCGCCCCTTTTTCAACCGCCGCCGCAGCGGCCTTACAATGGGCTGCCTCGGCGACAGTAATATACATCTTGTTAAATCCATACTTCTCTTTAATGTTGTTTAATAGAGTGACGATATTAGGAATCCAGTAGGCCACATTTCCGCTTAATCGGAAAGAGTACTTATAGTGACCAATATCCTTTCCTGTCTTCGCATGCCAACCAGGGGTCCAACAACCGATATTGACTATGCTGATCGTTTTATATTTGGGATATAAGTCTAAGGCTGCGAGGCAGCATTCTGACATACAGGGTCCACCTGCAAGGATCTTCACCTTCTTGTCCAGGATCAGTTTTTCTATAGCCAAAAGGACTTCACTCGTTGGAACCCCTGGCTCCTCATCCCGGGTATCCACAATTTCAAGTTTGATAGGTCTTTTGACTCCTCCCACTTTAATCCCCCCAGCAGCGTTGATCTCTTCCATCGCCAGAATCATGGACCTCTCTCCATTTTGGCCATAAGTGGAGGCCCGTGGGATGGGGGCTCCGATCACGATCGGCTCAGCGGTTTGAGATTGAAGTTCAGTGGGGTGAATCAAGAAAATAGCCAAAGTGAATATTAGAAATATCGTGGCAATCGTCTTCATTATTCCTTACCTCCTTTTTGGATTTAAGTGGTTTCTACTATATGGATTTTTCAGAAGAATGTCAAGTTTTGGAATAACAAAAATTCTTGACAAGTAATGGAGGGTTAATTGAGAATATTGGGATGAGAATTCTGGAATAATCTACTTAAAATGAGGAGGGTTTATGGACCTATCAATGGGAGTGAAAAATTTTCCAAACCTCTTTTCAAAAGGAAAAATTGGCAAATTTGAGACCATCAATCGGATAAAATGGGCGGCGTGTTGTGTTTCGAATTTCAACAATAGGGATGGGACCTATACCGAAAGGGAGTATGCCAGGGATAGGGTAATTGCAAACATGGGATGTGGAATTATAACCAATCAAGGTGCTTATCCTGATAAGGCTGGTTTTGGAAAGGGATATTGGTCTCAAATATCCCTCAATGACGATAAGTATATCCCAGGCATAAAAAGGGTGGCGGATATGTTTCATGATTCTGGTGCGGTTGCCCTTCAGCAAATCCTCCACGCTGGCAGATATGGGGGAATCGACCATGAATATTGTTTACAACCCTCAGCCGTTGGGCAATCCTTGAGGCATTTTCGGCCTCCCCGTGAAATGACTGTCGACCAGATTTATGAGACCATCCAAGACCATGCGGATGCTGCGGTTCGGGCAAAAAAGGCAGGTTTTGATGGCGTTGAAGTAACAAGCTTTCTAGGGTATCTCCTCTCCAATTTCCTTTCTCCCTATACCAATAGACGAAATGATGAATGGGGAGGTTCTGCGGAAAAGAGAGGGAGATTCATGGTGGAGATCATAAAGGGAATCAAGAAGGCCTGTGGAGACGATTTTCTTCTCTCCATCAGACTCAATGGGACGGAGTTGATGGATGAATATGGTGGGAATACAGATGAGGAATGTCTCCTCTTTATGGAGATGGCAGAGACAGCGGGGGTGGACTTAATTAGCATGGTGATTGGTTGGCATGAATCAAGAAGTGGCGCTCTTGGAAGGGATGTCCCCTATGATGCTTGGCTCCCTATTGCAATCAATGCAAAGAAAAAACTTAAAAAAGTTCCCCTTTCTTTTGGACCACGGTTGGCTGACCCCAAGATGGCGGAACGGGCGATTGGCGAAGGATGGATAGATTTCTGGGAGATTTGTCGAACGGGATTGGCGGACCCAGAAATTATTCATAAGGTGGCCAAAAATCAGATTCAAGATATAAAACCTTGCATTGGCTGTCTCATGTGCCTTGCCAAACTTTTTGCAAATCAACCTTACATATGTACGGTTAACCCTGTGCTCGGCCATGAAATAGAGCCAGAATATCATATCACCCCTGCCGTTAGGAAAAAGAAGGTGATTGTTGCAGGTGGGGGACTTGCAGGGCTTGAATGTGCCATTATTACCTCACAAAGGGGGCATGAGGTCATCCTCTACGAAAAAAAGGGTCAATTGGGTGGACAGGTCCTTTCTGCTTTGCGAGAGGCGAAAGGGGGCGAAAATCTTCTAAAGTTATTAGAATATTATGAGAACCAAATCAAGAAAAACAATATTAGAGTGGTTCTGGGTGTCGAATTCAACAAGAAAATATGTCGTAAAGAACTCCCCGATGTCGTGGTGGTCGCCACTGGCGCAACCCTCCTTAAGCCAGCAATAAAGGGGATCGATAGCCCAATCGTCTCCACCGCCTTTGAACTATTAGAGGCTGATCTACGTGTCAGTGGGAAGAAAGTTGTGGTGATTGAAGGAGGGAAAGTCGGTCTTATTACAGCAGAACATTTTGCCTCCCAAGGGAATCAGGTGTGGATAATCACTGGTGAGAAACGTGTGGATCACGATGTGAGCACCACCTTTAAATGGAGGCATGCGGCGTGGGTAAAAGAATTTGATATAAAAATCTTCACTGAAGCAATGGTCACAGAAGTTCTTGATCATGGAGTTAAAATGACTACCCCTAAAGGTGAATTCGTCTCGCTTGAAGCAGACTTCGTGATTGTAGCAGGTCCGAGAAAACCTATGCAGAGACTTTTCACAGAATTAGAATATCTTACGGACGAATTATATCTCATTGGTGATGCGGTGATGCCTCGAGCCATGCATAATGCCATTCAGGAAGGATATAAATTGGGAGTGAGGATTTGACTCTCCTATTGGAGGGGTTCTTTATTTGCTCAAGATTATTTATGATGATAAAGGGATCGAGGAGGCTGGAAGATGTTAGAGATCAAGAATCTGATGGTTTTTTATGAGAATGCGTTGGCGATCAATAATATCAATTTAGTAGCGGATCGGGGAAAGATTACTG